>Ga0247608_10004894_pt1 | contig 14753 bp, 22 predicted proteins | sample 176DNAGHGlowgp2_FD_193490 | JGI IMG/M metagenome (GOLD analysis project Ga0247608, IMG submission 193490) | Sheep rumen microbial communities from Palmerston North, Manawatu-Wanganui, New Zealand - 1766 DNA GHGlow gp2 | ecosystem: Host-associated > Mammals > Digestive system > Stomach > Rumen ...
GTATTAAATTTTTTGGTTAATTTAATAGAATATGTATTTAAGTTTTCATCATATCTAGGTTTCTATCCAGAAAGAACAGTTCCAAAATAATGTGATTCATTATGTTCTAATATAAACCATTCTCCCATATTTCCCAATGATGGAGGATATTCTCCTAAATTATAATATTTTGAATTTCCTTCAACTTGTTCTGGAGATTGAAGCCAGTCTGGACAATTATAAGTAATTAAAGCTTCTACATATAAAATTAAATTTTGTCCATTTTTTTCTCCATATATGTTATAGTCAAATTCTTCAATATGATTTAATTTAGCCTTTAAATATAATGGGCCGACCAATTTATAAGAATATGTATTAGCAGGCATTGCTAATCTCTTTTTTATAACTTCTAAATCGTTTATAGAAGATTTTTCTATTTCTGTAGGTTTATATATTTTTGGAATAAAATATCCAGTATTAAATTTTATTTCATCCGATAAATCTCTAGTATCTATTATAGTTGGAGTATCTAATAGATTATTCCAACGTACTAAAGTTTTAGTTATGTCTACAAACTCATTCTAAGAATTTAAAATTCCTAAAGATAATGTATAACATTTATTTTTTGGAGAAGTTATTTTATTTCCATTAATATTATCATAAGTAATATTACTATAATTTGTTAAATTTCCTTTTATAGATTCTAAGTTAGATTCTGAGTCTGCATAAACTACAAATTTATCTCCAGCATGTAATAAGTCATTTTTAGTTAATGGAAACATTAAAGTATCAGACTAAATGTCTCCATTTCCAAAATCAATAGATATTGATTTTTGATTTTCATTACTTGAATTTATTCTTTTTTCTGGAGAGGGAAAACTTCCAATCTAAGATTTATTAGTAATAGGATTATAAGCAGCTATATAAATAATTCCTCCATATTCTTTTATTCCTACAGGTTCATATCCAGCAGGTAAAAAAGCTCTATCCACTCTCCTATTTCCCATATCATTCTACAGAATGGGTTCATTGCCATTCATAGTAATTATAGTTCCATTCAAACAGTCTGTTAATGTATCATTACCCTAGACCATTGGATTTGTATCCATCTATAAGCCTTTTACAAAATTATTAGTTGCCTATTCCATATTACTATTGTATATATTTAAACTTATTTTCAGACACAAGTATGTCTTTCATTTTTAAAGGATCTCTCTAAATAATTAATTCTGCTTTATCTGTCTTTATTTCTGGATAAAATTTCGAAAACCAAGCAGTTTTATCTTCTGATAATCTAAATATATAAGATTTTGAATGTTCTTTTATTTTACATTCTTCTAATAATTTATATAGAAATACATTCTAAAATATTTTATATTTTTTCTTTTTCTATGATAAATAATTTAAATATTGTTCTTCAGTTCTAGCAAAATAATAATATCCATCCCAATTAGAGTTAGTCCTTTTAAACATATATTGTATTCTTTTAGCAAGTTTATAACAATAATTATTAAAAGCAGCTAACTTTGATACTGGAATTTTTCCTATAAAAAAGAAAAATTTGGGAGACATTATAGAAACATCATTTCCAAAACTTACATACTATAATATCATCTTCCATCCATAAACTAAAATTCTTTTTATTTCTTCTTTAGATAATTCTGGATGTTTTTCATATACAGCATCTACATAATCATTAATTTTTGTTATTTTCATTATTAGCAATATGTCTTTCCCTAATTAGCTAAATCTTCCATTCTTTTTTTATAATGGGAACTCATATAAATAGGAATTTTTCTTCTAGCTAAAAAGTTATCATTTTTTCCGTGTAAATATAAATATAACTAGTACCCAGTAAACAGGGTCTCAAGAAAATCTATTCTAGAGAATTTTCCCTTAGCTCTAAGTTCTTTAAATTGAGACCCTGTTATTGGTTCAAAATGAATTTCTCCACCATTATACTAAAAAGATGGTACTTTAAATGATACATTATTTTCTATAATATCATTTAATATTATTTCTACTCCAGTTCTAAAGACTTGTTTAATCTTTTGTTTTTGAAGTTTTTTTGTTTTATATTTTTGGATTAAATTCTTACACTTGTTAAATGGAAATCTAACAAAAATATCACTCAAATTACATGCCCATCCAAGTGCATAACGTTTCATTAGTGAATTGGTTTATAAGAATATCCATACTGGTGTCTGTTCCAACTATCTCTAATATTAAGTATCTAATTCATATCATTCTAACTTAATTGGGTTACTCTGGCCTAATCACATTGTTTAAGCCATTTCTATTCTAAGTCTTTTGCTAGCTATATTAATCCTGCATTATTAGTTTTTAATCCTTCCTTATACTTATCTACATAAGCAATAAAAGTAGCAATAGCATTTGCTTCTTTATCCGATATTTTTGGAAGACCATCTTCATCAGCCAGAATTCCTTTATATAAAACATTTAATGTTCCATAATCTCTAGCAAAATATAAAGTATTTCCTACTTGTCGATAACTTAAAAGTTTTCCAGACTAATAATAAGGACTTTTATATACTTTTTCAGCTTCTATATGATTTTCTATAAAAGAAGTTCTCTAATCTCCATCTTCAGAGAAATTGGTTACTCTATTCCAATCTTCATAAGAAGTAGTAATAGATTCTACAGATGTTGCATTACAAGGAAGAGTTATAGAATTATTATTATCTGTACATGTTCTATAGGAATATAATCTAGTATTCTTATTTCCTATTAATTCCCAAGCTCTAAGTCCAATTTCTTCTAAATCTTCATCTTCAATCTCAACTCCATATAGTAAATCTAATAAAACTGCTATATAGTGAAAGTTATTTTCCATAATTAACCTGCTGCAAATTTCTAATCATTAGGAAGTATTGGAGCAGCATACTACCTATAATATCTTAATTTCTATTGTGTCAATCTATCTTTTATTACTATATCTAAAAAATTGAGATTATAATCCATTTGAGTAGCTTTATCCTAAAAAATTTCGGAATCACAATCACACTAAAAATCTTCAAGTTGTCTTGGATCTTTAAAAATTGCTACAACAGAAACTTGTTTAATTAGAGGTGCTCCAAAAATATAACAATCTAATAATCCTTCATGATTAGGAGTTACATCTATATAAACCCAGGGTTTATCTTTTCCTCTTTTTCTATATTTCTAATAAGTCTTTATTTTATCTATAGGTTTAGTATAAACTAAAAAAGAATGTTGTTTATCTGAAGAACCTATATATTTAACACTTTTTCCAAGTCCAAAGTCAAATAATAATTGAGGAATCTAAAAATGTGCAGTAGGTTCCCCACAAACAGTTCCTCTACATTTACATTTATCTAATGTATCACAATCTACAGGAATACAATTCAACGATACTAATAAATCGTCTATAGGAAGTATTCCTTTTAACATATATTCTTTAATGACTGCTAGCCTCATCTGTACTATTTCTTCTTCTAACTAATCTTTAGACATTGACATATTCTAATGATAGCCACGAAGACCTGACACAATATCATTAAATACAGCATCAGCTAGACGTCTAACAGATGTCCAAGCCATATATATTATAAAATAAATAAAGCTAGACTAGGCCATTAAGGCCCGGCCTAGCTTTATAGTTTAAAAATTTAATCAAGCACCAAAAGGAGTTTGTAATGCAGTATCAGCATCAGTAAGCATCTTAGTTGCAGCATCTGCTCCGAGTAATGTAGTAAATGCATCATTTACTTGTTTTGCAGCAGTTCCAGCAACAGTTTTTAATCCTGCAACATAAAGAACGTGAGTAGTTACAGAAGTAGCTCTTGCACCCACAATTTCTCCAGAAATACCATCTCTTTCCTTCTTAAGGCGGACAATAAACTGAGTATATTGAGTACCAACAGCAGGCATTTCGTTTCTAGTGGGAGACCAGAAATTGGTATTTGCTACGGTAGGAAGTCTAAGATTATGAATAATCCAATTATAATCTCCGAAGGCTTCGATACCTGGAGCAATTGCAACTTCATTAGCTGCCAAAGCAACCTTCTCTCCTGCTTCATTTACTTTCTAATTTCCAAGAGTAACTACTCCAGTAGCATTTGTTGTATAAACTACAGGAACGCCAACTTTGACATCAATATAGTCGCCTTGATTGCTGCAACAGTCTACAGTTTTAGCATTAGGATCAAATACTTGAAGAGCTGCTTTCTTAATCTGTTGGTATCCATTTACTCCAGTAAAAGTAACTGTACCAGTAGCAGGATCATCACCACTTGCAGCAGCTGTTGTAGCTGTAACATCAAGAATTTTTTCTTGAGTGAAGAATAAGAAATACTTATCAGCGTTAGCTTTAACTCTTTTAGCAACATCTGCAGCAGTATCTCCAGCTTTTACAGCAAATTCTACATAGAAAGGCTTTCCTTTGTAGACTAAATCATTTGAATAATATGAATCTTGACTATTCATAGAAAGTCCGAGATATAAGGCTATTCTTGCAGTTCTTTCTGTATCAGTAGAACTGGCTGGAATAAGGACATCAGCCATATCAAATGTTACACAAGCCAAATTTTCTACTGTAGGATTTTTTACTTGAATATCTAAAATATCATCCTTATCAAATCTAGTATTGCCAATTCTTAAAGCTGGCTTTTTACCTGAAGCTGCTACCCACATATTTTTATTAGCACCAGTGGTAGCGATTGCATTATAAACTGTCTAAGTTGTAAAATTAAACATAATTGTAAATTTAAATTAATTTAGGTTAACCTGCCTATTCAGGAGTCTATGCCTGAGCTGGGTTTGCAATAGACTAAGTAACTACTGGATGTGTTTGTAATCTAGGTTCTGAAATATTTTCCATAACCAAATGAACCAACTCATTTATAATCTCTTGACAAACATAATCAGGATATTCTAACATTTGAGAAGTATCCTCTGTTAAGTCAATTTCTTTTTGTGTAAGACGTATATACTAAGGAGCTTTGATATAATCTACATATACTTTATATAACTCGAATACACCTATATCAGTTCCATATCTTATTTCTAGCCTTACTTGAGAAACATTTCCATAACGAATAGATGCTCCACGTTCTACATTACTTACACGTTCTCCATTTATAACAACATCTTTAGGAAGACCACTTCCCTAAACAATAGTTATACTATTTCCATCTGTTCCAAAATTAGCTGTAGCTGTTTGAGGACTAGACGCACTCTCATTTGGATTAACTGTAATATTTGTAGCTGAATCAGTTCCAGTTCTATTCGTAGGAGCATCATAAAATGTTAATACCTTTCCTATCTGTTCTGATTTTGAATTATATGATACTGTATATTCACCATTAATATTAAAATTACCACTTGAAGAAGTATCTACAGTAATATTTAAATGTGATCCAGATACCATATCTTCTGCTATTTCTGGATGCTGTGTTAAAACATATTCTTCAGTAGGTTCTATATAAAGTTTTGAATTAGAATCTTCTTTATATGGATTTGTTGGAACTGTTGGATTAATGTTTACATTATGTATATAATAATAAGGTCTTTTATAAGTAGGTTTATTCCAAAAGTTATCAAGGACCTAAGAATACATATCTGCTGTTAGTCTTGTAGCAGCTGCTCTCCAAGTATCTCCAGCATTATAGCATTTATAAGTTTTTTTAACTTTATATATGCAAATGCAATTTAAAATATGAAGATAATCAGAAGGCATTATAACTTCGTATGTAGCCATATTAGCATCGCCAGCCATAGTTAATCCAGAATAGTTAGTAATATGACTTGGGGTTAATAATGCAGTGGCTTTCAACACTCTTAGGTCATCTGTTGTCTGTTGATTAATATCGTATATATTATATCTTTTATTGACATAATTATTAACTGCTTTATTAGCGAAATAATTAAAATCTTCTAAAAGGATATTAGGAGCGTTCTCCTTATTTAATTCAATTAATACTCCTTCGTAGAGCTATCTGCTCGTCATTGTATCAATTATTTTATACGGTTATTAGTCTTTTTGAGACTTTCCCATTAATTCAGGATAAGTATCTTGCTTAATGAGTTTGTACACATTAGCATTTTTAGGATCTTTTAAAAACAATATGGCAGCATCATCTGTAGCACCTAATACTACATTATCTGCATATGTGTATAACTTATTTTTATAAAGAATTACATTTTTATCTCGTGCTTCAATAAATAACAATCTAACAGCAGTATCTCCTCCAGTATAAAGATTAATAATTTTTTCTGGATCTCTTTCAGCAATTTGTAACAGATAATCAGTTACATCTGCATCTGCCATACCTTCCATTCTATGTCCAAGGAGTCTAGCTTTTAATACTCTTCCATCATATCCTCTTTCATCATTATAAATATAAGATTCAGCGTTATGTTTAAGTTTCTTTCTAGAAACACGTAAATTAGCTTCTACTCCAGGACGTTCAACAAAAAGTTCTGCTACTCCAAATCGTCTTGGATTCCTATTCAAATAATCAGTAAGAGTATAATCTCCAGAAGTTCCATTGATTAAAGAATTTCCGTTTTTATCTTTAGCATAATAATCTGGGGCAATTAATGGACAATATTTAATTGCTTCCCAAATAAATCTTTGTCTGATATTTTCTAAATCAAAAGTAGTTCCATCAACTATATCAAAAGTATCAGTTTCTTTAATAAAGTATATTCTATTTGGATCATTTCTTTCTCTTTCAGAAAGTACCATATCACCATTAGAATCTACACGTTTCACACAATCTGCATATTCACCAGTTTCTGGATTTATACAAGGTTGAACCTTAACAACAACCCCAACCTTTCCTCTGACACTTCTAAGAATAATTTTCTGAGATAATTCTATTTCTTTTTTAGTTTCTGCCATATTAATTCATTAAACATTATAAATTTTTAAAATATAACTAGGCAAGTACAAGAAGTAGTTGCCTAGTTATTATCTATTAAATATTAATTAAATTATATTAATAACTTAATTAAATCTATCTAAGTACATAAGATCTATAAGGATTAAACACAGCCAGGCTCGAGTACCCCCACAGAATTAACTTAGATCCAGCTACTGGAGAAGCAACTTCACCAGAGCTTAAACCATTAAGACCGCCTCATGGTTTTCTTTATATTTCTATAAAGTTTAGACTATATCACTAACTTTATTCAATATATTTAAATTTAAAATTATGACAATGAGAAGCTTGGCCTTTTAATACTTTACTAACATTTGGAAATTCTTTACGAGCTTCTCTTACAGTATTAAAAGTTTTTATTAAAACACCATCCATAGTATATTGTCCAACTTTTTTAGCAGAACTTTTAGAAGGTTTATAAGGAGTAATTTTTTCTAATTTTTGTTCTCCGCGTCTCCATAAAAACCCTTTATATTGTTGTTCCATTTTTATAGATTCATTAATTCCTTTTAATGTACAATTTAACTTTTCTTCTACTTCTTTAATAGAATTAAATGATTGTATATAATTTCCATTTAAATCGTACTGATGTACTAAACCTTTTAAATTATCAAATTTAGGTTTTTCAAAGATAGGAGTTAATTTATTAGAAATATAATATCCTTTAACAGATACTCCTGTTTTAATTGCTCTTTGTATATGCCTAAGATTATCATTTAAAATTTTAGTACATTCTGATAAAGATTCACAACTTCTATAAAAAGTTCCATCATCATTATAAATATATACTGAAATTTTCGGAGAATAATTTGTATATTTTGATATATCAAGTACATCAAATTTACAATCACTCCAAAATTTATTTTGACTCATTCTTTTTAATGAAACTGCTAATCCAATACAATTTCCAGAACAATTATAAAATTGTGAAGCCTCTGTAATTGATTTCCATTCTTTTAAAAATTTTCCATTTAAATCATATTCAAATATTACTTTATTTAATAAAGGAGGCATACCACCACCTATAGTAATATTATAGGTATCTTGACGTTTTATAAATTCTTCATCAACTATTTCAGCTTCTAAGTCAAGAGCTTCTTGTTCCGTATTAAATATTTTTATAACTGATCTTTTAAATGAATCAAATCCATATTTTTGAACTGCTAAACAGAACGGAGCCTTAGAATTATACATAGAATTAGGATTAAATCTATTTACTCCATTTCCTATATATCCATCAAATATTTCAGGATTTTCTGTTTTATGTACTCCAACATATATATGTTGATTTTTAATGTTTGTTGTTAAATATACTATATATTTCATAATTTTAAATTTTATACTTTATTTAAAGTTATCTTCCATTTCGATAAAATTTTTATCTACTCCCTTATGGGATAGTCGTTGAACTTTCCTAAGAGTTTATCAAAAGATCTTACATATTCTTAGGCTTAGCTGCTGATTGGCATGAGAAACAATTTTCTTTTAGCGTCCCAGCAATTAGAAAGATTTTATTTTCTTAATATTACTATTAAGCGGCGCAGGTTAGGTCTTTTACGCCAATATACTTATTAGAGATCATGTCTCCACCCTTCAAGGTAAAGCAAGCGATAGGAGGTTGAGCAGAAGTTTTATCTGCTGTTAAATCAAGAGCTATAGCATAACCCTTTGATTCTCCAAATTCACGGGTAAAGGTTCTATCAACTTTGAAACTGATAGTATTACCTGCCCAGTTATAAGTATCAAAACCTTTAGCTCCAACCGAAACATAGTCTCCAGCTTTCATTGACCAAAGATATGTTCCATCGGTATGATATTGTGCAAGGTAAGTATCAAGTATTTCCTGTGCATCATACCAGAAAGGCTCGTTACAAATAAAGACATAATGATTTCCTGTTGGCTTACGAGCTTTAGCATTAAGTGCCTAAATTGCAGTTTTAAACACATTTATAGTAAGTTTATTATAAGCATACTTACTAGCAAAGGCTTCTACTTGAGGAATCAATCCGTCTGAGATGTAAATCAATTTATTCTTTATATTACTATAAAGTTTAGACTATATCTTTAACTTATATATTCAAATATGAATCCATTAGTACTCTTTCTTTCTTTTCTACAAACTTTTTGACAACTTGGAAACTCTTTTTTACATTCTGAAACAGAATCCCATATTTTAATTAAATTATGTTCCATATCATATTGTGCAATTTTTACTGGTTTCAAGTCTAATTCAGAATAAGGTTTAATTATATCAGATTTAATATAACTCCATTTATAACCTGCACAAGTTCTATTGTTTTTAATAGCTCTAATTATATTACCATGATTACCTTTAGTATCTTTACAAGCTTCTGCAATTGAGGAATATTCTTTTTCAAATTTTCCGTCCTTACTATATCTATAAACAGGAGTTATATTAGCTAATTTTTTTGAAGATTTTTCATTTAAAAGTTTTAAAATATCTTCATCAGCTCTTAAAAAATAATAACCATGACATAAAGTTCTATTAAATACAGAACTAACAATAGTGTCTCTGTTAATATTTAATTTTAAAGAAGCTATTGTAGCATTTTCATAAGAATTAATTAAATTTCCAAATTTATCATATTGAAAAACATATCCCCTTGAACTAAGTCTATATTCTTTAACGTTAATAGAATTTTGAAAAGACCAGTATGAATTATTAAAACTTCTTTTATCATTTATACACATTCTAATTCTTGCTTCATTACACTTATAAATATCATTTATGGATTTAATTGAATCCCATTGTTTAATTAAATTCCCCTGTAAATCAAATTCATAAACAATTTTATTATGTAATGGAGGTGTTCCTCCGCCTATTATCATATTATATGTATTTGGTCTTTTTACAAATTCTTCATCGACAATATAAGCTTCTAAATCTAAGGCTTCTTGTAGTGTATCAAAAATTTTTAAAGTTTGTCTATAAAAATTTGATACCCCATATTTTATTAAAGCTTGATGAAAATGACATTTTGCCTTATTATAAGAACTTGGTTTGTTATCAAAAGCACCTTCGCCTAAATAATGATCATAAATATCTGGATTTTCTGTCTGATGTACTCCAACATAAATATTTCCATTAACTTTGTTTGTAGTTAAATATACTATGTATTTCATATTTATTAATTAAGTTATTTCCCATTTCCACTTTAAAAAGTGTACGATAAATATCTAGTCGTTGAACCTTCTTTACAGCTACTCATATGAGCTTGCTATATGTAAAGCTTGGCTGCTGATTTTCCATGATTAGGAGTTCCAGCAATTAAAGAAATTATTTTTATTATACTATCACTAGTATATGACCCATATACGTCTAGGTCTATTAGTATCGGGATCGACTATAGTGGGCTTTTCAGTCTAAGGATTTACATTTCCTTTACTAAAAAGCAATGACTAATTACGACCTACAAGGAAAGTTTCAAGTAAGTTCTTCTGAACTGTATCCATTTTATAAATGGTTTCAGTCAAATTACCCTAATCTTTTCCTTCTGAAATTTTAACAAATACATCTTCTAATGCTGCATATTGTGCAGAATAAGAAGCATCAAATCTGTGGGTTTGTATATAACCACGATGTTTTTCAACATTAGATTGCCATTTTGTATACGTTAATCAATATGTTTCCATATTGTTCAGGTCATATCTTAACTTTAAAAAAGTCCCTTCCGTTTCGGATTTTTCCTACTCTACTCACTTCCATTATAAAATAATGTGTTTTCGATGACCGTCGAACGTTATTATTAATTATGAACCAATAGAAACTTTTATAGAATAATCTTTATAAATAGTGATTCCTTCAATTTGAAGATCATAAATATCATGTCCCCAAATTCCATATTTTATAGCGGATTCTCTATTTTTATATATTTCTCTATAAGTTTTTCTTATTTGATTTATAAGAGAATGTAAAGAGTTAAATTTAACATCTTCTTTAACTATTACAGAAAGAGGATAAGCTAAATATAATTTTCCGTTAATATCTTTATCAAATTTAACATCTCCACAATCAAATATATTTTGTCCAACTGGACAGTAATTTAATTTATTAAATCCATTAAGCACTTCTTTATTTTTAAATATATCAGATAAATATTTAAAATTACTTTTTTTATCATTATATAAAATTTCCATAGTAACTACTATTTTAAACACATAATTAATAATCTTCGCTGCTGATTGCCATATTTATAAAAAACTTAGGGTTTCAGCAATTAAAAAGGTTTATTTAATTTAACACTTAATAAAATAAGCGGAGGAGAGCCATACCAATGGCTTGTATTTCCCAACCCTCCTCGTGAAGTTCGGGCATATGAGCACTAATCCAACGAGTTTTATCTCCAGGTTGACAAGCGCTTAAATCAAGAATGGTATCATAGTTATTATCAACAAGTCTGACGCATACTTCCCAATAATTATCGCCTTTGCGAACAGGTCTTGAAACTACTATACATTGCTGTCCAGAATTTTCAATTTTGAAAGTATCATACTTCTCATAATATCTTTCTCTGAAGGCCATTACAATTTCAGTACCACCAGCACCATCACCTTCTGGAAGAGCTGCAAATTCAATTCTCTTGATATAGTTTGTTTCAATGTCAAAATCATAGGCTAAGGCATTAATAGACTGATATTTATTGCCACTACCTTTAGCATTTTGATAGAAGACATTTTTAAGAGATTCAGTAAGGAATGATGCAGTCAAGTCATCATACATTCTTGATACTACTCCAAGTCGAGTAGGTTTTACTCCGAGGTATTTATAAAAATCCTCATATGTTCTAGTATCCAATTTGTTATCATATAAATATTTAAATTTATATATCTTATAGTTTTCCATCCTATAAGTTCAGACTATATCATCATTGTTGAGTTTTCATGTTTCTATTATTGTTTAGCTACTCAAGAATTAGTCGTTGAACCTTCTAGTTACCTTTATGCTATTCACTAGCTTGGCTGCTGATTATCCAAAAATCTATTTAGGAGGACTTCCCAGCAATTTACTCAATTTTACATGGGCAATAACTAGAATTATTCTTTACCCATAGTGGGGATATTAGAAGTAAAAGAAGCAATTTTCATATTATTTCTATATCCATTTTTTATTAATCGTCATCGTCCAAATCATTTATACTATTATATGTAGTTCGATGACTATTCTATTTATTATTAATAACTACTTGTGGTCTTGAAGGCTCTTTACCTTGTCTTCCTTCTTCAAAACCTTTCTTATATTGATTATCCGAAACCAATTTTATCTAATTTATAAAGTAATCTGATATACTATTTAAGGCTTCTTCTCCATTAAGAATAAACCAAGCAGCTTTTACTAGAGTTTTTGGATCCTATAAAGCCTAATATAAATAGTTATTTCCTGTCTCATCTGTCGATAACATGAACTGTGCAAGTTCTTCCTTATCTGCATTTTCAAAATTCAAATCTAAGTTTCCAATAGAAGTGAACTAATTAATAGAATCAATAACCTAATCCTGGAATTGATTAAAAACTTCTTGTTGCTATTGTTCCAACTCAGCTTCTTGCTGTTGTAACTAAAAATCTTCTCTTTCTTTATATTCTTTACGAATTCCTTCAACCTGTTTATTAAATAACTACTCATTTTGTTTAGCACTTACTAGTGCTTGAGCAGCGTCTTCTTCAGTTAATTCTCCTGTTCTAGATTCTAAATCTAATAAGAATAATTCATCATCAGATAAATCATCTACTTTATAATGAGGTTCAACAGAAACTTCTTGTTCTTTTAACTAATTAATATATTGTGATGGAGTCATATTACTTTGTCTAATATGATTTAACAGCTAAATTTCTTCATCACTTAAATTATTATCATTATTATCTGCTTCTTCTAAAGGAGTATTTAAAATGTTAAATTTTTCCTCTTTAGTTAAAGAGTCCCAAGATTTTTCTTCAATGTTTCCATTATCATCCTCAAATTGGATTTTAGAAATATCATCTATACCTTTAGTTTTTAAAAAATCTGACAGAAATTCATCATCATTCTAATCTTGTACTTGATTACTTACAGGAGGTTCCTAATAGGTAGGAGGTTCCTAACTTGTAACATTAGAAGATTCAAAACCTGTGCCGAAATCATCATCATCTAAATCATTAATTCCTATTTGCATAATATTAAATTTATTTAATTAAATTAATTTATTATAATTTTATTTTATTCAAAAAATAAAAGTTTAAGAACTTGGATGAGCTTCCTAAGTAACTGTAATTGTTAACTAATTTTCTCCCTGAGTAGTATCTTCTGTAGTTATTAATATTGTTCCGACTTTATCCTATAAACTTGTATTTTCAGATTCAAACTATATATAGAATGTTAATGTTTCTTGCTCTGCATTATATACAGGAGTTGTAACAATCCAATCTATATCACTATAATTAAAATTAACTACATCAAAAGATGAATCTATTACTAACTAATTCTAAGATATATTATTATAACTATAAGTAGGATTTCCGCCTCTAACTTGTAAAGATTTTTTCCCAGCTTGTATATAGGATATAGTTTTTTTATGTTTTGCTAAAAGAGCAGAATCATTTGGAAATAATTCTTCAAGTCTATCATAGAACATATCATTAATTACTATAGTAGAAACTATCTAATTTGTACTATAATTTTTATGTAGTATTTTAAATGTATTATTTCCTTCTCTTCTTAAATCTTTCTAAAATAATATGCCATCAGAAGATACATACCAGACAGTAGAAGAATTTATTCTAACTTCCTGTTCATCACTATTAGCTTTTACTTGTATACTAGCTGAAGCAGGACTAACTATTTCTAATTCAGAATTTTTATTTGAAAGTGTTAGAGTATCAAACATATCTGATATTTTACTATCAGAAGACTACCAGTTAAACTAACCATCATTATAATGTAAATATCCTTCCTGAGTTGGCATAGATTCTTCATTAAGTGCGGTCAATAGTTCTCCAAGTTGTATATCCTATATATTTTCCCACTCAAAAGTTCCACCATTATAGTGTAAATAAGAATCCTAAGAAGGGAGAGTATTCCAAATGTTTAAGGCAGTTAATAATTGTCCTAAATTTTTTTTAGAAATTGCATCAGCAATCAATTTTACTACCTAAATTGGAGGAATTATATTTCTATAAAGATTATTATCATAATTTGCTACTTCAGATCCTTCTGGAGTAGAAGTTAATTCTGTAGTTAAGTCAGAACTATAAAATGGAAATATTTCTGGCCCAGTCCCTTCTTTTTCAAATTTTGAAGAATAGAATATATTCTATTTAGATATAATTCCATATTTATTTGATTGCTTATATCTATGATCAATTTCTCCGATAACTAGGTCTAAATTTTCTATTCTATTATTAGAACTACCTCTGGCTATTAAAAAACAATGAGCGTTATTTATAGAATTTATAGATTCCTAAGTAGATAGGTTAACTATTCCTGTTGCAGAAATAGAATTAGTAGTTACTTCAGTAACTATAATTTTTACTGGAATTAATTGTGAAGATATTTCAACATAACTCCTTAATTCGTCATCTACTTGATACTCATTTGTATATTTTAGATTAAATATATACTTAGATATTTGAGTTTCTTCTGAATCTGTATACTCATAATTAGTATTTATTATAATATTCTCTTTATTATAATAATGACTTAACTATTTATATTTTATGGATTCAATTTCTTTTGGATTTCTAATATTAATTTTATCAATATTTAAAACATATTCTCCATTTTCTTCTCTAATACTATATCCCTAATTACTATCAGAATTAAAAGAGGAAATACTATTAGCCATTATTCCTCCCTAT
>Ga0247608_10004895_pt1 | contig 14751 bp, 9 predicted proteins | sample 176DNAGHGlowgp2_FD_193490 | JGI IMG/M metagenome (GOLD analysis project Ga0247608, IMG submission 193490) | Sheep rumen microbial communities from Palmerston North, Manawatu-Wanganui, New Zealand - 1766 DNA GHGlow gp2 | ecosystem: Host-associated > Mammals > Digestive system > Stomach > Rumen ...
GTTTTATCCGTTTCGTATTCGGGAAGCTGCATCAGGGCGTACAGCTCGGAGGTTTTCTTCACGATGGTGTTGAGGTCGGGGGCGATGGCCGCGCCCGTGGAGAGTATCAAACCGTCGGTGATGGTCGGGGCGGCATGGCTTTTGCGCGACAACGCTCCGTCAACGATGGTCAGTTCGACGCCGTACTCCCCCATCCTATCGAGCACCCTGCGCACACCGCCCGTGGTCGCCGGGCCCGAGAGAATCACCTTCCCACGATGCAGCACCCGTGCCGTCACCAGACGGCCCAAGGAGGTGCTGTCCTCGGACAGGTCCACAATCTCCGACAGCAGCTGCCGTTGGCGGTAGTGGTACTCCGACGTCACAAAGAGCGTTCCTTCGTAGAGCTCGATTTCCGGTTTCTCGGTCTGCGTCACCTGGTCGGTTTTCTCGCCGTCGATGCCGATGCTCGTCACCGCCACCCGCGTCCCATGCTCTTGCAGTCGGTCCAGCAGGTAGTTGAGCGTCACCGTCTTGCCGGTATTTTTCGCCATACCGGTAATAGAGAGAGTGCGACAACTGAGGATGTGATCTAATATCATAGTTAGCAGTTAGTAGTTAGCAGTTAGTAGTTGGGGGTTCGGAGCTTTCTCGTGTTTAGGATATTTTTGGGTTTTCGTTATCGCTGACAACATCTTTACGAGTTCCAAATCGTCATTTCTAATACTCTTATGTTGAATATCATCAATATACCCATTTCTAAACAACATATCTATCCAAAATAAGGTTTCTGAAGCTTCCTTATAAGCGATATACATCTTTGCGTAAAAATCCTTTTTCGACTGAGCACACAACGCTTCACTTATATTAGCTCCGATACTCGTTCCTGAACGCAAAATCTGCTTCGACATAACAAACTCCCTTTTTTGTTGCTATAAATATTGATGCATCTTTATGATTCTTGACGCAAAGTCCCTGCTTTTTTCTAATACAATACTATGTTTCATGTCAAATTCTTTTTATTTTCAATTGATTTGCAAAAATAAAAAGAAGGAGAACAAGTCCGTATTCTCGACGAGAATAATTTCAACACACAACAGTTTATATTCCGAGAACTGCTAACTACTAACTACTAACTGCACATCAGTTGTTCAATGTCAGCGACTTCCACCGGCACTTCCGCCATGAGGTCGATGGGCGTGTCCGCGACGACCACGTCGGTTTCGATGCGGACGCCGATGCCCTCCTCGGCGATGTAGATGCCGGGTTCGCAGCTGAGCACGTTGCCGGGCTGGAACACCCAGTCGCGCTGGCCCACGTCATGGACGTCCAATCCGATGAAGTGGCTGGTATTGTGCATATAGTACTTCTTGAAACAGGGCATCGCGGGATCCTGATTGGCGACATCCTCCTCTGTATATAATCCCAGCTTGATGAGTTCCTCGTCCATCCGTTTGAAGACATAGTCGTTGATTTTGTGGATGGTCATGCCGGGCTTGAAGAGCGGGATGGTCTCCTTATAGATAGCGAGAACAGCCTCATAGACAGCCTTCTGCCTCGGGGTGAACTTGCCGTTCACGGGCACGGTACGGGAGCAGTCGCCGGCGTAGTTGGCGTACTCCGCGCCGAAATCCATCAGCAGCAGGTCGCCATCCTGCATCTGCTTATCGTTCTTGATGTAGTGGAGGATGCAGGTGTCGGGACCGGCGGCGATGATGGGCGCGAACGAATGGGTGGTCGCGCCGTTGCGTATCACCTCGTAGGTCATCTCGGCCTCGATCTCGTATTCGTATTTCCCGGGTTTGATGGCGGTCAGCGCCCGGCGGAACATCTTGCCGGTAATCTCGCAGGCCTTCTTCATCGTCTCCAGCTCCTCGGCGCACTTGACGTTGCGCAGCGGGTAGAGGATCGGGGCGAGGCGGCGGTAGTCGTGCAGCGGATAGTCCTCTTTCAGCTGCTTGGCGAAGCGGATCTCGCGGGTGGGCAGTTCCTGCCGGAAGCGCGGGTCTTCGGGAATGTGGAGATAGACGTGCTCCGACTGCACCATCACGGCGTTGAGGACGCTTTCGAACTCCTCGTTGAAATAGACGTTCTGGATACCGGAAATCGCGGTGGCGTCGGCTTTGGAGAGCCGATGGCCGAACCAGACGATCTTCTCGGGCGACGGGTTCTTGATGAAGAGGGCTTCGCGGTAGGCGGGGTTCGGGTGCCACGGGGCGAGCAGCAAGGTGGTCTCCTCCTGGTCGATGCCGCAGAGGTAGAGCAACTCGGAATTCTGCCGGAAGGGGTGCGTGGTGTCGCCGCAGCGCGGGTACTCGTCGTGCGAGACGAGCAGTGCGACAGCGTTTTCCGCCATCTCGCCGACCACATTGCGGCGATTGCGGGTGTAAAATTCAGCTGACAGAGGTTGGTAACGCATAGTCATAAATATTTGAGCGGCAAAGATACGATTTTTAACGGTCGGCAGCCATTTGGTTCAAATGTTATTTCCCCCATGAAAGTTGCCGAAAAAAAACGTATCTTTGCGACCGTTTTAAAAATAACGACAATGAAAAAAAGGAATACCATCCCGACCATACTCATCGCATTGATTCTGGCCTCGGGCCTTGGGACCGCCGCACAGCAGGACTCCTGCACCATCGCCGCCCTGCCCTATTTCGAGGATTTCACCTCTTTCGCCACAGGGTATTTCCCCGACACTTCCTGCTGGAAGAAACACGCGCAGTACACGGGCTACTTTGGCTACCCGACGATTGCGGCGCAGGGGTTGGGCGGCAGCAAATGTCTGCGCCTCCCCGGCACCGGAAGCTACAGCGGCGTCGCCATGCCCGCCTTGTCGGAATCTTTCGCGATGAACAACGTGTCGGTTTCCTTTTATCTGAAAGTCAGCATGACGGCCAACCACCTCATTGTGGGAGTGATGACGGATGCCTTGGACGAGTACTCGTTCACGCCCGTGGACACCGTCTATAACCCGACCACCGCCGAATTTTACCTTCACCACGTCTACCTGAACGGTTACGCGGACAGCGGCCGGCACATCGCGTTCCGCTGGTTGGACAACGACGACCCGTTCACCGCCACGTATGCCTTGGTTGATGACATCACCGTGCAGCTGACCCCGCCCTGCGCCATGGTCGAACGTCTCACCGCGAGCGACATCACCGGCACCACGGCTCGGATCCGCTGGGAGGAGGGACCGCTCGGCACCCCCGGCAGCTACACCATCGAATACCGCAGCCCGGGCGCGCCCTCAACGGTCATCCCCAATGTGACAGACCACGAATTCATCCTCAACGGTCTCGAGCACAACACCTTCTACACGGTCTATGTAACGGCGCATTGCGACAGCAGTCTGTCCAGCCTGACCGACAGCATCTGTTTCACCACGGCCTGCCTGAGCGGCGGAGACCTGCTTTTCGGGCATGACCCCTACGTTTCCGCCCACAGTTTCCCTGGGTGCGCATACGCTCTGTCGGAGGAAATTTACACTGCCTCAGACCTCGGAGGGGCACGTACTTTGGAATCGCTTTCCTTGTACTGCACTTCCGCCGGTGTCAGCCGCAATGTGGCTGTCTATCTGATGCCCGTGGTGCAGACCTCTCTCACCCATTTCATCAACATCGGCAACACGGCCACGAAAGTGTATGACGGCGTGGTAACCCCGACGACGGGTTGGATCACCATCGATTTCGACAACAACTATCACTACGATGGAACCACCCATCTTCTGTTAGCCATCGACGACAACACCGGCACAACCGGTTCCAACAGCGCTTTCCACTTCGCAAGCAGTCCTGAAGGCAACATTATCCGCATATCCAACGGCTATTACACAAATTACAACCCCGCCAACACCAACAATTACAATGGCACCATCTACCCCTACCGCCATCAGATCCGTTTCAACGACGTCTGCAGCAACACGGGGTGCTTCGCGCCGTACGTCGCCATCGGCGCCGTGTCGGACACGCTCGCCGAGCTGGACATCTACTCCAGCGACGGCGGCGACCAGTGGACGGTGGAGCATCGCCGCGTCGGCGACAGCCTCTGGACCACCGCCAACTATGTGGTCGGCAGCCCTTATTACCTGACAGGCCTCGACCCGAACACCCTGTACGAGGTGCGGGTGAGCCCTGACTGCGGAGGCAGCGGCCCCGGCCATTGGACCACCCGCACGTTCCACACGGACTGCGGCCCCATGGCGCTGCCCTACACCGAACATTTCGACGAATGCGCGGTCACCGACGGCGATTTTCTCCGCTGCTGGAGACGCCGTTCCAGCTTGCCGTCTCAACAGGCGCGCTTGGTCACCAACCTGGCACAGGCACACAGCGGCGAGCACTATCTCGCCATCCCCGCAACTGCGAACAACACAACCGTCGTGGCTCTTCCGGAGATCACCGCTCTGCCACTCGATTCGCTGCAGGTGGAATTCTACCTCTCGCATCCGGGCAACGCCATCCTCGAAATCGGCGCCATGACCGACCCGGACGATTCTTCCTCATTTCAGACGATCGACACCCTATCGGCATTCTATGAAAACACTTACGAAATTATATCCTATTCATTGCACCAGTATACCGGCAGCGGAACGCACATCGCCTTCCGGGTGTCAGGAGGCACTGGCGGCGAACTGAGACTCGACGATCTGACCGTTTCGGCTGCGAAGATATGCCACGTGCCGCTCAGCGTAAACGTGCTACAGACGGAAGCCTTCTCCGCCGAAATCGCCTGGACGGAGGCGGGCGACGCGAACCACTGGAGCATCGAGTACGGCGTCAACGGCTTCACCCCGGGATCGGGCACGGTCGTGGCCGCCGACACCAACCCGTTCCTGCTCACCGGGTTGCTGGCCAACCACACCTACAACTTCTACCTGCGCAGCGACTGCGACTCCACGCACCACAGCGACTGGACCAACGTTTACACCTTTGACACTCCGTGCTTCGAAATTGACCATTTCCCCTATACCGAGAATTTCAGCATTCCCGGTTCCGGCAACGGATTCCACAACCTCCCCGAATGTTGGAACCGGCTGAACAGCGAATTCATACAAGTCTATGGAGGAACGCTCGGATTCAGCTACAACGACGGAATTGCCGTCATGCCGCGACTCAGCGATTTCGATGCCAACGGAAACCCAATAGACATCCGGCATCTCAAGTTGGACTTGGACGCCTCCTACTATGACGGGGACGACCGCGTATCGGTCGGCGTGATGACCGACCCCAATGACGCCTCCACATTCCAAGACGTGAAAGAGATCAATGTTGGATACAACTACTCATCGAATTACAGGCACGACGAGGTCTATTTTTACGGATATTTCGGTAACGGACGGTATATCGCCGTCAGAAACCACCACGGTTCCTACGCTTCAGTCGATAACTTCGTGCTCTCCCCGATCGATTTTTCATGTTCTCCCCCGGACAGTCTGCAAGTCAGTCACATTGGCAGCGAGAGGGCCCAAATTCACTGGAGTGACGGTATGATTGGAAACGCGATGGAATACACGCTGCAATACAAAGAACAGGACGACAGCCTCTGGATCACAGCCGGCGATCACCTGAACACGACACAATTCTGGCTGAACAGCCTAACTCCGAACACGGAATATGACATCCGTGTTTGCACCCGTTGCACTGACAACACCGTCGGAAGCTGGAGCATAGCCTCATTCACTACGAGTTGCGCCTCCAGTTTACCGCTGCCCTTCTTCGAGGACTTCGACAGCACCGACATCCTCCCCAGCTGTTGGACGCAGGAACACATCTGTGACACATTGTTATGGAATGTAGCATTCCCCTACCCTTACCCTCTAGGTGCTCACAGCACCCCAAATGCTGCACGCTTTTACGCAAAAAAATGGGGGTTCGCGATGAAAGCTCGATTGGTTTCCCCGATGTTGGATCTTCAGAATCACACACAGGCTGTCTTGCGCTTCTGGTTCGCCAACGCACCGATTAATTCTAATCCAGCGGACACGCTGACCATCCAGTACCGTCCATCCCCCACCTCAGAATGGATCACACTCGTTTCTTTTGACCAGTGTCACTCTTCATGGGTGTTGGACTCCCTGTTTATTCCAGGCGGATCCGACTCCTGCCAGATTGGCTTTTTAGGTGCAATCGGACAATGTTATGGAATCTACATTGATAACATCAGCGTGACGGAATGGCAGCCAGACACCCCTGACCCGTGCGAACCTGTCACCGATTTCGCCGCAACGGAGGTGGGCAACGAATATATCAAGCTCACTTGGACACAAACAGGTGCCCCTGTCGATTTTGGCTATCTGAACTTCCGCAAAGAGACGGCCCCGTCGTGGGACTCCGTCATGGTCACCGCACCACCCCACACACTCAACGGGCTGGAGCCGAACACCACATACAGGCTTTTCATCAGGAGCTACTGTACTGCAGGAACGCCCGCGCCATCGGACACCCTCACGGTCACCACCACTGGTGTCGGCATTCCCGGGTACGCTGACGTCATCACTTTGTATCCCAATCCTACCGGGGGCATCGTCACGGTGACCTCGCCGCTGAGTCCTGTACTGCACGTTGAAATCTGTGATCTCACAGGCAGGGTCCTCCTGCGGAGGGAGGCGCATGGCAACAGCATCACGATGGACATCAGCGCTCTTCCTGATGGTGTATATTTCGCGAAGGTCACGACCGATGTCGGACAGGCGGTGCGCAAGGTCATCAAACAGTGGCCGAATCATACTGTTCGCTAAAAAAATGTACTTTTGCACCCTATTCAAAGAACATCCAATATGAGAAAAAGAGACATTCTGTCAATCCTGATCACCGTTGCGCTGCTGACGATGAGCCTCGTCGGCTTCGCGCAGCAGCCGAAGGTCTACTACTATAAAATCGACGACAACATCTCCAAGCCGGCGCTCCGGCTCACCGAGAAGGCCGTGAAGGAGGCCGAGGCGGGCAAGTTCGACTACCTGATGCTGGAGCTGAACACCTTCGGCGGGGAGCTCGACGCTGCCGACAAGATACGCACCCTGTTGCTCAACACCACGGTGCCGACGCTGGTCTTCATCAACAACAACGCGGCGTCGGCGGGCGCCCTCATCAGCATCGCCTGCGACAGCATCTACATGATGCCCGGTGCCTCCATCGGGGCGGCTTCGGTGGTCAACGAGAGCGGCGAGATCATGCCCGACAAGTACCAGTCGTATATGCGCTCGCTGATGCGCACCACCGCGGAGCACAACGGTCGCAACCCCAATATTGCGCAGGCGATGGTCGATCCCGACGTAGTGGTGCCGGGTGTCAGCGAAAAGGGCAAAGTGCTGACGTTCACCTCCGAGGAGGCCGCGAAAAACGGCTTCTGCGAGAGCGTGGTCAACAACCGCGAGGAGGCGCTGTCGTATGTCAGCGAGACCCCGGCCGAAATCACCGAGCAGGAGCTCTCCGTCATTGACAAGATCATCAACTTCTTGGTGAATCCGGTGGTGAGCGGCATCCTCATCATGTGCATCGTGGGCGGTCTCTATTTCGAGCTGCAGGCCCCGGGCATCGGGTTGCCGAGCGTCATCGCCATCACCGCCGCGCTCCTCTTCTTCGCGCCCCACTACCTCGAAGGTCTTGCCGCGCACTGGGAGATTCTCATCTTCCTCGCCGGACTCGTCCTGCTGATGTTGGAGTTTTTCGTGGTGCCGGGCTTTGGCGTCACGGGCATCTCCGGCATCGTGCTCATCCTCGCCTCGCTGGTTCTCACGTTGGTATTCAACGTCGGCTTCAAGTTCAATTTCAACCCCGAGTTCAACGCCTCAGCCTACGTCAGCAAGATGACGATATTGGTATTGGTAAGCAGCTTGGCGGGCTTCTTCCTGGCATTGTGGCTCGGCAAGAAGCTGATTCTCGCGGAGACGCGTTTCGGTTCCCTCGCCCTACGTACCGGGTTGGAGAGCGACAAGGGGTTCACCTCGCAAGACATGCGCAACGAGCAGTATGTCGGCAAGGAGGGCGTGGCGCAGACCATCCTCCGCCCGTCCGGCAAAATCAACATCGACGGCGAGGTTCTGGACGCCACGGTGGAGCACGGTTACGTGGAGGCCGGCGAAGCGGTGACCGTCACGAAATTCGAGAACGCACAGCTTTTCGTAAGAAAAAAGATCTAAAACCTATCGCATGAGACTGAAAGAGAAAACCTACTGGCTGCAATTGATTGTACTGGCACTGTTCATGCTCGGCGGGATGCTTGTCTTCTCGTCGTTGGGGACCTTGCTTGTGACGCTGATCTATCACACGCCGAATATGATGGAGTCCGCCGACCCCGTGACCGCCATCCGCATCACCCAGACGCTGACGACTATCGGGACGTTCCTCGTGCCCGCGTTGCTGTTCGCCTACTGTCAGGACCGCCGCTGGTTCGGCTACAACGCCGCCGACCGTATTCCCAAACAGTCGATGGTCAACATGGTGCTCATCCTCTCCGTGACGTTGCTTCCGGTGGTGGGCGTGCTTTCTGCCTTCAACCAGAACATCATGCCGCAGGAAGGGGCTGTGGCCGAGTTCATGCGCGACTTGGAGGAGGCCGCCAACCACATCCTCGAAGTCGTGACCTCGCAGCGCAGCAGCTGGGACCTCATATCCAACATCTTGGTGTTCGCCGTCTTGGCAGGCATCTGCGAGGAGTTCTTCTTCCAAGGAGCACTGCAACCGCTCCTGATGAACTGGACCCGGAACCCGCACGTGGGCATCCTGCTCACCGCTCTGATATTCAGCGCACTGCATTTCCAGTTCTACGGCTTCATTCCCCGGTTCCTGTTAGGGCTCTACCTCGGCTACCTGTTCTACTGGAGCCGGTCGCTGTGGCTTCCGATTCTCGCCCACGTCCTGCACAACGCGCTCTCCATCCTGGTGGATTTCACGCTCCAGGGACGGGGCATTGACACCGACAGCATGCAGTTCACCGACATGCGCGGCTCGCTGCCCACAGCGGCCGCCTGCGCACTCATCAGCGCCATGGCCATTGTCTATCTGTGGCGGATCTACCGCGATGACACGGCAAACGGACAGACGAACATACAACGACCGACAAACGAATAGACAGACTATCATCCCTCTTTTTCCCATTTTCCAGAATGGGCTTAACATCAACATTATGAGAATTATCCTGATCTTTACGATTCTCGCTACCGTCTCCCTGACGGGTTGCCGTCCGAAGGAGCACGTACAGCCTGAACCGCACTGGTTCAAGCACTATACGCACTATCACGAGAAAGACTACGTCCATTTCGTCCAAGACCAGATTGGTAGCGAAAGTGACAGCACATTGAAGGCCGCGCTGACCCGGGAGTTCTACCGTTCCCGCGACTTCCATCCGTTCTGGACACAGAATGGACTGCAGGAGGCATTCACCGACTCGCTGCTCGCCCGTTTAGACGATGCCTGGCGCTCCCACGGCATCCCCGGCGAGTACTTCGCCTTGGACAGTCTCCGCCACGCCATCGCACGTCTTGTCGAGCATAATGTTCCCAACGACGATTCCCTCTACCCGTATCTCTACCGAATCGAGCGACAGCTAACCGACGATTACGTGCGATACGCCTGCGCTCTTGCCTACGGTGCGGTGAGTCCCAAGGCGGTGAACGGCAGCAAATGGTACTACGAGACCCTTGCGCCCGACACGGCTTTTATACAGACCACGATGGAAAACATCCACCGTTTTCCCGAGTATATCACGGAGCTACATCCGCAGTCAAGTGTGTATCAGGCTCTTCAGAAAGAGTGGGTCAGGCTGCAGTCGGACACGGTGGCAGAGGATCCTTCCGATTCGACCTTGATGCCCCTACCCTATCGCCGCGATGCCTTGGTCGCCAACCTCGAGCGACTGCGTTGGCGCACGCGGCATCAGAAGGCGGACGACACCATCTACATCGCCGTCAACATCCCGGACTACACGCTCTGTGTGGTGCAGAAGGACTCCCTGATGATGCGCAACCGGATTTGCTGCGGCAAGACCCAGAACCCCGAAAACGTGCCGGCAAGACATAAGAACGGACTTATCACGCCCTTCAAGGCCGAGACGCCGTTGATGTACAGCCAGATACGCACTCTCGTGCTCAATCCTGAATGGAACATCCCCTACGACATCATCAAAAACGAGTACTACCACAAGTTGGTGAAGAGCAACACGGCGGTGGTGAATCGCGAGCATCTCTACATCCGCGACAGCCGCAACGGACAATACGTCATCCCCGACTCCATCAACTGGAGCAAAGTGAACCGCGGCAACATCCCTTACCGGCTGCACCAAACCTCCGGCCGCTATAACGCGTTGGGACTCTACAAATTCGTATTCGCCAACTCCGAATCGGTCTATCTGCACGACACCAACAACAAAGGGGCGTTCAAGCGGAAGAAGCGTGCGCTGAGCCACGGATGCGTGCGTGTGCAGTACCCTGACAGTATGGCTGAATGGGTCTATACTGTCAACCGCTTCGACACCAACTATACCGAGCAGCTGCACATCATCTCCGGTGCCGAGCCCACCACCGAAAAGGGTGAGGAGTTCGTGGAGAAGTTGCACGAGAAGGACTCCATCTACTACGAGAAACTCAGCGACTGGGACAAGCAGTTCTACCGCAAGCTGCGTCCCACGAGTGTCTCGCTCCGCAAGCCCATCCCGCTCTTCATCGAATACTATACCTGCTTCGTCGGCGATGACGGCACCGTGCAATACCGCGAAGATGTCTATTACAAAGACGGGAACATTCTCTATCTGATGCGACATCCCCAACCATAATCCCGTCCCGAATCACCAATCACAAGTCACCAATCAGATCAATCCGACATGAATCAGCATTTCCATCTCATCGTTGACGCGGGCGGCACCAAGACGGCTTTCGCGCTACTGCAGAACGGGGAGGTCTTCCGCTGCCAGAGCACAGGCATCAACGTCAACTACACGCCCGAGCCGGACATCCTGCGCATTTTGGCCGATGCTGTCGCCCAATTCCCGAGAGGGACGTCCATCGGTGAGATAGACTATTACGGTGCTGGGTGCGCCACCCCGCAGAACGCCCTGCGGATGGAGGGGTATCTGCGCCTGTACTTCCCGACGGCGGCCATCCGGGTCTGGTCCGACTTGATGGCGGCCTGCCACGCGTTGGCGGGCGGACACGAGGCCATCGTCTGCATCCTCGGCACCGGCGCGGCCTCCTGCCACTATGACGGACGGGAGATGGTGGACCGCGCGCCCTCCCTCGGCTGGCTTCTCGGCGACGAGGGCAGCGGGACACACCTCGGCAAATGTCTGCTCACGGCCTACTTGTCGGAGACGCTCCCCCACCCGATTCGCCAGGAGTTCGAGGGACGGTACCAACTCAACCGCGACCGCATCCTGCAACGGCTCTACCGCGAACCGCAACCGAACCTCTTCATGTCGCAGTTCGCCCCGTTCTTGAACGATCTTCGCGACGAGCCCGCCATCCGGCAGCTGCTCACAACGGCATTCAGGACTTTTTTCGACAAACAGAAAAGCTACTATCCCGACGGCGAAGGTCTGCCGTGGCATTTCACGGGATCCGTGGCGGCACACTTTGAGCCGCTGCTGCGGGAAGCCGCTGAGAGCGCGGGATGTCGAATCGGGGAAATCGCCGGTGACCCAATGGAACGGTTGGTGCAATCAGGAATCAACCAATAGGAACGTATTTTACTATACGCAAGGTTTTATCGTGTGCCCACATCCACGGTGGAGGTCACTTCGCCCTCATGGAATCTTGTGACAATCCGGTCTCCCGGACGGAGGTCTGCGGCGGCAGTCACTGCCTTGCCGTCCATCAGCGTAATGCTATAGCCTCGTTTGAGGACATTGTCGGGGCTCAATAGTTTCAGTTTGCCGTCCACAGCATCGCACTCGCGTTGTCGTCGCAGGAGCGTTCCTCGACACCCTTTGGGCAGCGCCTCGCCCAGACGTGCTATCTGCTGCCGCTCACGGTCCATTCGCAGTTCGACGCCGCGACTCATGTCCTGCGCGAGCGACCTTAACCGGAACAGCTGATTCATCGTCATCTCCTTCGACTTGAAAACCAGGTTCTTGGCGACCTCTCCTAACCGGTTCCGATGGCTGTCCAGCACTTTCGGGAGTTGGTACTGCAACACGGTCTGCGTATGCACGAGCGACTGCCGTACCTCCGAGAGCCTGAGCTGCGCACTCTGCACGATGCGCCCCATCGTCTCGCCGAGCCCTTCGTCGAAACGGCGGAAAGCCTCCAGCAGCGAGAAGGCCACATCCGTCGGGGTGATGAAGCGGGCGTATGCCACCATATCGGTGACAGTGAGGTTGGTGGAATGCCCGATGCCCGTGAGCACCGGCAGCGGGAACGTGGCCACGCGGTGCGTGAGGTCATAGTCGTCGTAGCAGCTCATCCCTACGTCGCCGCCGCCGCCGCGCACGATGACCACCACATCGAAGTCGTCTTTCCTCAACTCGATGCGCTGCAACTGGCCAGTGATACCCGTGATGGCCTTGTCGCCCTGCAGGATGGAGGGAAACAGCTCTGTATGAAACTTATAGCCGTGTTCGTTGCCGTGGAGTGTCTGCATGAAGTCGCTGTAGCCCTTGCTGGTCTCCACGGAGATGACCGCCACGCGCTTCGGCAAGAGCGGCATCGGCAGCTGGCGGTTAAGGTCGAAGACCTGCTCCTTCTTGAGCCGCTCGATGACCTCCTGGCGGTTGCGGACCATCTCGCCCAGCGTGTAGCTCGGCTCGATGTTCTCGATGTGCAGCGCCAACCCGTGTTTTGGACTGAACTGCACGGTGGCGAGACAGAGGATGCGGATGTTCTCCTTCAGCGGTTCGCCCGTGATCTGCACGAACCGGCGGTTGATGTCCTGGAAATTGGCCGACCAGATGATCGCCCGCATCTCCGTTTTGATGGTGTTCCCCTCACGCTCAACCAGCTCTGGGTAGCAATGACCGCTGTACGGATAGTAGTTGAGCTTCAGAATTTCCGCCTTGATGTAATAGGGCCGGTTATAGGTGCGCTCAATCACCTTGTGGATGCTCATCGCCACCTCCGACAAGGAATATACGTTGTGGTTGTTATAGGTTTCGCGTTCTTGCATTTTATCAGGATATTAGAGTACGAACTGCGGCTGCGCCCTCTGGTGGGCCCCACACTGCGGCTGCGCCTTGTGTGGGGTTACTTGCGCTTCGCGCGTTTTGCCTCTCCGAGGCTGTTTAAGGAAGTATTTTTTACATTCAAAGTCATACGGCACAAATCAATTATACGCAATGTTCTTAGGAATGCGGAGCCAGTGTTCGTAGTGGGGGCCGAGGCGGCGGACCGTGCGGGTCCAGATTTCGTCGGCGGGGGTGTCGAAGACGAGAGATTGCGTGGCGGGGGCGATGACCCACATGTTGCGCTCCAACTCGTCCTCTAACTGTCCGGGCGACCAGCCGGCGTAGCCCAGCAGGAACTTGCTCTTGAGATTGGGGATGGCATGCTGCTCCAGAACAGCGATGAGCACGGGGTTGTAGCCCACATAGACGCCGGGGAGCAGCCGCGTGGCCTCGGGACAGGAGTCGAAGCTGTGGAGCAGGAAGACCGCCTCAGGCAGGACCGGCCCGCCGAAGTAGATGGGGTCGTCCACGCGGATCTCGTTCACCACGTCATACACCGTGTGCGGCAGCTGCCGGTTGATAATCAGCCCCGCCGTGTGCTCCTCCTCGTAGTCCGTCAGCAGCACCACCGAATGGTTGAAGAACGGGTCGTTGAAGTAGGGCGTGGAGACTAACAGCCGTCCCGCCTCCAAACTGAGGCCCGTGGGTTCGATGCGGAGAAGGTCGTCGTACATTGTATGGTTTAAGGGTTATGGTTTAAGGTTTAAGGGTTATGGTTTAAGGTTTATGGTTTAAGGGTTAGGGGTTAGGGGTTAAGGGTTAGGGGTTAAGGGTTAGGGGTTAGGGTGTCAGCAGGTCACAATTCATAATTCTCTAATCACAAATTACTAATTGCTAACTACTAACTGCTAACTGCTAACTACTCAGAATCCCGCGAACGGCATAAACAGCGGCGGGAGCAGCAGCAGGAATCCCAGTACAATCAACGCGAGCAGGAACTTCCAGATGAACTTTGCCCACGTCGAATAGGGGATGCGGGCGACGCCGAGCACGCCGATGAGCACGCCGGAGGTGGGGGTGATCATGTTGGTGAAGCCGTCGCCGAACTGGAAGGCCAAGACGGTGAGCTGCCGCGGAATCTCCATCAGGTCGGACCATTCGGCCATCATCGGGATGGTGAGCGCGGCCTTTGCGGAACCCGACGGGATGATCAGGTTCAGCAGGTTCTGCATTACGTACATGGTGGCGGTGCTGCCGATGCGGCCCGCCCCCTTCATGCCCTCCGCCACAGCGTAGAGGATCGTGTCGATGATGTGGCCGTCTTCCAGGATGATGATGATGCCGCCGGCCAAGCCGACGACCAGCGCGGCCACGAGGATGTCTTTGCAGCCCTCCAAGAAGCTGCGGACCACCTTGTCGAATTTCATCCCGAACGCGATGCCGGCGGAGATGCCCATCGCGAAGAAGAGACCGGCGATCTCCATCACGTACCAGCCGTAGCCCAGTACGCCCGTCACCAAAATCAGAATCGTGAACAGCAGGATGGTGAGGATCAGGTGGTGGACGGACTTGCGGGTGGCGAAGAAGCCGATGAGGACGAACAGCGCGGCCCAAATCGGGAACAGCAGCACCCTGCGGCTACCCAAGCCCACCGTGATGTCGGTGTAGGGCATCGTG
>Ga0247608_10004896_pt1 | contig 14749 bp, 10 predicted proteins | sample 176DNAGHGlowgp2_FD_193490 | JGI IMG/M metagenome (GOLD analysis project Ga0247608, IMG submission 193490) | Sheep rumen microbial communities from Palmerston North, Manawatu-Wanganui, New Zealand - 1766 DNA GHGlow gp2 | ecosystem: Host-associated > Mammals > Digestive system > Stomach > Rumen ...
GTACTTGAATTTGGATATTATCTACTTCATCTGTAATATGAATTTGGTTATCAATTAATTGTATGGTTAGTAATGGATTTCATCTATCAAAAAACATTACTTCGTTTCATTCATGGAAAGCGATTTTGAAAAAATCATTTACTCATTGGCATCTTTCCCTTTGAATAATTGTATGTAAGTGTGGAATTAGATTATTTTGAATTGTAGATAGTTCTTCTAGTGTGAATTTCTTATACATTCAGATTTATCTATGATATGAAATATGATACATAACTTGTAGAGAAAAAAATCTGAAATTCAAGGGCAGAGTTTTTTAAGATTTTGATTGAAAAAAAATCTGAAATTTTTACAATTAATTTATTAAGATAATATTTATTTTTCGATTCATTACATCGATGTATGTACCGCTACATTGACATAGTACTTACAGCTTTTTGGAGGCTTTAGGACAACCAAAAGATATTGTAAAACGTGCGAAGGAATTATGATATCCTGCAATTGCAATTACGGATTATAATGGTATGTTTTGAGTGCCATCGTTTTTCTTAGCTGCCAAAGATTCAAAAAATCCTGAAGATAAAAATGATAAATGAGTGAAAGCAATATTTGGTTTAGAAATCTGATTTGTGATGGATTTGAAATCTTCATGAGTTGGGAAAAGTGTGTGAAATTTGTGTTTATTAGCTGAAACAGATGAATGATATCATAATATGATGGAACTCATTGCTTATGCGAATCAAACTGGATTTACTAACGGGACTCAAAAATTGGATTTGAATGCTTTGAAAGAGAAACCACAATGAATTAGAATTTTTACTGGATGAGAATTGAGCTGGATTTCCAAAATGTTGTCTGCTTGAGAAAGCGAAGCCAAAATTAGAGAGATTTATGATATGTTGCATGAAATATTCTGAGAAAAATGTTATCTAGAAATAACTGCTCAGGATGAAACTCTCCTACCTATTACGAAGAAAGTAAATCAATTCATCTGTAATTTAGCCAAACAGACAAATACAAAGCTGATTGTAAATAATGACTATCGTTACTTGAGAGAGAAAGATAAAGAAGCATGGGAGATTGCATTATCGATTAAAGATGGAACTAAAATGTACGATGCAAATCGTAGAAAACCAGCCGGAAAATATCATATTATGAATGAGGAAGAAATTAGAGAAATATGTATCAATAATTGATATAAAGCAGAAGAAGTGGATGAATGGATGGCGAATAATGGAAATATTGCAGAAGAATTGAATGCAAGTATGTTGTTAAATCAGAAATTATTTCCAAAATATAAAACACCTGACCATATTCAAGCATATTATGATAAATATTGAGCAGCTTCAATTGAATGTTAAATCAGATTTTTCTTAATTAATTATACAAAATAAAGGAATGAATATAAAAGAATATATATCTTCACAGTTGAATGATGAACAGACTTTAGCAGCTTTACATACGAATACTCCATCATTGATTATTGCTGGAGCTGGTTCTGGTAAAACTAGAGTTTTGACATATAAAATTGCTTATTTATGGTGGGGATTAAAAACTCCTGTTCAGAGAGTTTTGGCTGTAACTTTCACGAATAAAGCAGCTAATGAGATGAAGGAAAGATTGATTAAGATATCGGAAGAAATTTGAGGAGAAGTGGATGAAAAAATCCCCTCGGCTGAAGCCGTATCCCCTTTAGATAAAGGGGAACAGGAAATCCCCCCAACCCCCCTTACCGAAGGGGGGCAATCTCATGATGATATTATGGATTTTCTTGTTGCTATTGAGGCGGATAAACAAGAAAGTGTGGGTAATCAATATCGTTTATTTCCATACCAGATGAAATGGATATGAACATTTCACTCAATTTTTCTAAAAATTTTGAAAGAAGATATCGATAAATTATGAATGAAATATACCAAAGATTATACAATACTTGATCCAAATGATACTACAAGTGTAGTAAAAGAAATATTAAAAAGATTGAATTTACAAGATGTTTTTAAGCCAAACGAAGTAAAATGAGTTATTTCTAAACTCAAGAATGACTGAATGATGCCTTCAGATTTTTTGAAATGAGTTAATTCAAATTATGATGAAACGATGTGAAAGGTTTATGAAGAATATCAAAAGACTTTGGAGACTTCAAATTCATTGGATTTTGATGATTTGTTATTACTCCCCTATTTATTATTCAGAAAAGAACCTGCAATTTTGCAGAAATGGCAAAATTCATTTGATTATATTTTGGTGGATGAGGCTCAGGATACCAACTGGATACAGTTTGAACTGATGAAAATGATGAGCTGATGATGAGCAAAAATGACTTTGATTGGAGATGATTTCCAGAGTATTTACGGATGGAGATGAGCTTTAATGGAGAATTTTTTGAATGTGAAAATGTATTGGCCTGATATCCAGATGTTTAAACTTCAGATAAATTACCGTTCTAAACCACATATCGTTGAGGCTGGGAATGCTATTATAAAGAATAATGCTCGTCAATATGAGAAAAATATTAAACCGAATAGGTCATGAACTGAAAAGGATATGATTACAATTTTTTCACATAGTAGTGATGTAGATGAGGCGGCGAATACGATTGAACTTATTAAAAAAATGAAGAATACGTGAAAATTCAAGGAACGGTGACAAGTAGCGATTCTTTATAGAACAAATTCTCAATCGAGTGTATTTGAAAGTTTGTTTATTCAGGAATGAATTCCTTATAAGATTTGGTGAGCTTTCAAGTTCTTTGAGAGAAAAGAAATTAAGGATGTACTTGCGTATTTGAGATTTTTCTTGAATGATAGAGATAATTTAGCTTTGAAGAGAATTATAAATGTCCCAAATAGAAAAATCTGAGATACAACTTGGGAGAAAATTGAGGATTATGCATTGGCTCATGATGAAGCGATTTATGATACGATAAAGAAATTGCGAAAAGCTGAAATTTTGCCTGATGAATTGAAACTTACTCCACAAGCTATGACTGGAATCAAATCGTTCATTATTGCAATGGAGGAGCTCAAAGAAGATTTGGCAGTGGAAAATCCTTCAGATTTTATTGAAGCTATGGTTAAGAAAATCAATTATAAAGATTATTTAATCAAGGAGGAATGATGAGAACCACAAGCGGAAGAAAAATATGAGAACATTGGGCAATTGATCAATATGGCAAGTAAATATATCGAGAAATGAGAGCCTACGCTTAGGCAGTTTATGGAAGAAGTTTCGCTTTTGAGTGATATTACAGAGAATGAAAAATGAGATATTGATGCTGTAAAATTGATGACAGTTCATTCAAGTAAATGATTGGAATTCCCGTGTGTGTTTATAGTTTGATTGGAGGATGGGATTTTCCCACTTTCAAATGCAACTCTGGATCCAAAATTATTGGAAGAAGAAAGAAGGCTGATGTATGTAGCAGTTACGAGAGCAAAAGATGTTTTGTTTATGTCGTATGCTCATTCTAGGATGACTTGGTGACAAGTGAAAAATAATCCACCAAGCAGATTTTTAGCAGAATTGCCTCAGAATTTAGTAAAAAGTTATGATTTGTTGTGATGACTAGGAAATGAGGTGACTAGTAATATTTCTGAATGAGATACGGTTAGGCATAAATTATTTGGGGTTGGTTATGTAATGGAGGTATGGAATAATATGGCAATAGTAAAATTTCAAAATCCAAAATTCTGACTTAGAAAAGTAGAGTTAAGATTTTTGGAGTTGAGTTAGGTTTAAGTCCTGGGTATAAAAATTATTTTATTTGGTTTTAAAGCAAAGTACACCTATTTTTTCGCACTGCATTCAGCAGCTAGTTCAAACAGATACATCTGATCACCAATAATTCCATCGTACTTGTGCTGTTATTGAATAAGGACTATTTTCTCATGTTTTGCTCCTAGTCCAGAAATATGTAGTATGGGAATGTTTGTTATATTCCATATTTATTTCACGTCAATAAATATCGGATAAGAACATAAATCATGCTGCATTGTCACGAAAATCATACTCTTTTCATTGTTGTAATATTTGTCATGAATTTATAGTAGCTTCTTGTAAATCTTCTTTTCTAATATCTCACCATATGTTTATTAATTCTATAGCCTCGTCTTTTGATGGCACGTGATATCATGGGGCACATGGTCATTGAAGGGAACTTGACCATTTTCAGTCTAATGTTTTTTCTATTTTATTATTTACTGTAATGGTATTTTTGAAATTTGATAATGTAACATCATTTCATATAATTGCTATATATCAATTATCATTTTTTAATGTAATTGAATCTTCGATATTTTTGTTTCCAGTTTTAATTTTATCAATATATCTTTTCAACATTAATAAAACATATCATTTCATTTCTTTAATATTTGGATTGTCGTTTGTAATAATTCAGTTGTCTTTTAATGCTTGTAAGTGTAGTTTATAATATTCTCATTCAGATACATTATATTTATCTCAATATAAAATTCTTGATAAGACTGTACCAAATTCTGCCCTAGAAACAAAATCGTTTGGCCTGAATTTATCAATTCATATTCACATAATTCATAAATGGCATGCTCTACTAGCTGTAGAAATATCACTATAATTTGTTAAATCACTATATCAATTACAATTTTTTGATGGATCTTCTTCGTTTCACATTATTTTCATTGAAAAGATGTTTAACATTTTTGCCATTTCAATTCTAGTTAATTCTTTATCCATTTTTGCACTTGTGATAGTTCAATCGGATATAATTCATTCTTCACAAGCCCAAAAATATGATTCAGTCCGTTCTTGCTCAAATGTTGAATTACTAAAATCACAGCTTGCAAAAACATTTGAAAAATTCCATAAGAATCAGAATCCTAAGATTAATATAAATGTTCTTTTCATTTTTTATGTTTAAGATTTAAAAAGTGCAATAAATGAGATAATTAAGGATAGTACTGCTATGGAAATCGTTATCAATGTTGTAATTCAAGGATTTTTGGAAATTTTTAGATTAACTTTATTTCGAAATGTTCAATTAGCTTCAGTGATTATTTCATTAATGATTTTTATTCCATTGCTTGTTAATCTGGATTTATATTCATTTGTTATATATCATAAATTTTTTAGATTATTTTCAATGCCATACTTCATTTTTGAAGCAAGATCGCTATGGTCTTTTTTTGCTTCAATATTATGATATTTTTCATTATATTTTTGAGAAAGTTCATAAATTGTATTACTGAATTTTATATAATTTTTGAGTTGTAGAAGATAAACGATATTTCGTAAATCTAAATTATATTTTTTAAACAAATCTTCATTATCAAACTTATTTATTTTTTCTAGAATTTCTTGTAAATTTTGCATCTTAGTATTTCATATTGATATAATATATTGATTAGATAGTTATCTTTTATGTCTTTTCAAGATTAATTGTAAATTCTTATCATTTCATTATAAGTAATTGTTTAATATTTTTTTGGATTATGAAAAAGAAAGTATTAGTATGATTATCTGGATGAGTAGATTCGGCAGTAAGTGCTGCCCTACTTTTGGAACAATGATATGAAGTGGTATGATGATTTATGAAAAATTATGTGTCTGATAAGTGAAATTGTACTACTTTTAAAGATGCTGAAGAAGCTATCAAAGTAGCTAAGTTTTTGTGAATAGAATTATTATCTTTTGATTTACAGAAAGAATATCAAGAAAGGATTATTGATTATATTTTTGAGTGATATTCAAAGTGAATTACTCCAAATCCTGATGTTTTGTGTAATAATTTGATTAAGTTTGATGTATTTTTGAATAAGGCTATGGAGCAATGATTTGATTATATTGCTACTGGTCATTATGCGAGAATACGTGGGGAAGATTGAGTGTATCATCTTTTACAGTGAATAGATTCGTGGAAAGATCAGAGTTATTTTCTTTCTGGATTAAATCAGTATCAACTCAGTAAAAGTATATTCCCTCTTTGAGAAATGACTAAGCAGCAGGTAAGAGAAAAAGCAAAAGAAATCTGATTACCAAATGCTGAAAGAAAAGATAGTCAGGGTTTATGCTTTATTTGAAATGTACCTATTAGAACTTTTTTGATGCAGAAATTTCCAAAGAAAGAATGAGATATTTTGGATTTAAATTGAAAAAAAGTTTGAACTCATCAGTGAGCATATTTTTATACTATTGGCCAGAAACAGTGATTGTGACTAAATTTTAAGGCTTATGTGTATCGTATTGTTATTGAGAATAATATTCTTTATGTGACTGATAAGGATGCTGAGGAATTGAAAACTAAAACTTTGATAGCGAAAAATTGGCATTGGATTTGTCCTGATATGGAAAGTGAGATATTAAATTGAAATAAAAATTTGAGTGGAAAGATTAGGTACAGACAAATTCCTGCGGTTGAGTGTAGATTAGAAAAAATGGAGAACTGAGATATGAAAGTAACTTTTGAAAAAGAGCAACGGGCTGTTGCTCCTGGTCAAGTATTTGTGGCTTATGATTGAGATGAGTGTCTTGGAAATGGAATGATTGCTTAAAATAAAAAACTGACCGTAAATATTGGTCAGTTTTTTGGAAGAAATTATATTATTTGAATAGACTTGCTAATCGATTTTTCGGAGATACATCTGGTTTATTTTCAATTTTTGAAAATTTGAAGTCTCATACAGATTGTGCAGATCACATTCGTTTAATTCAATGTCATACGTTGATAAAAGGATGGGCTATTGTATCTCTTGCATTTCTGAATAAATTACATCATGTATGTCGAAGAGTTTCAGCAACTCATTCAACAGCCATAAATGGAGTAGCTAATAATGAAGCTGGAGCCTTTCGTAATTTGTGGTATCGCTTTCATTTTGTGAAAGCATTATGTACAGCATCCTTAATACTTGATGCAGTTTTCCCAATTCATTCTATAGGATCTAGAATTCAGTATAGTGCTGTTTTTGTAGCATCAGAAATTGTGTATAGTCCAGCTCATACTGTGCTACGTGGAGCTACTCCAACTGTATTTCCTAGTCTATTTCATAGGTTTTTTCGGATTGACATGATGTAGTATGCATATGTAAACATCATTATTTTAATTTTTTTTTCATAAATGTCAAATATTTGTTAACTTTTTTGTAATATTATTTATTATTTTTTTGACTAAAGAAAATTTTTATATATAATTAGAAGCGTGCGTTTATATTTTAATTTAATAATGTCATGGGTTTTGAAAGCAGTGAAAATTGAAGTGATAATAATTGCGCAGAAGAACTTGGTTTATTATTACAACAAGTTATTAATAATAAAGAATCAAAAGAGAAAAATATTCCATTACCATGCAAAATATCGGGTACTATGTTTATACAATTAAAAGATATGGAAGGGGATCAAAATTTTGTTGCTAAAAAACATAAAGCTAAATTTTGAGAAGATTTTGTAACAGGACCTTATGGAATGACTTTAAAATGGATAGATAAAAACGGTAAAGTCTTAAAAACTCCAGTTCCATTTAAGGACTGAGAGTCTGTTAGTCGTGAATGGGCTGAAAAGAATGCTAGATATTTTTATGATAAAAAAGCAAAAGAGGTATCAGATTTTTTTACTGTAAATTGATTGATTTATAATCAAAATCAGTTGGATTCAATAGTTTCTATACTTTCTAACGTAACGGCAAAATCTGCATGAAGATTAAAGGAGTTTTTACTATCTAATCGAAAAACTTGACTTAATGAAATATATAATTATATATCTAATTTTGCAGTTAAATCAAAAAATTGAAAGAAGCAGCGTGGTCTCGAGGCTCGTAGATTATTTGAGGCAAATTGGTTTAGTGGAGTTATTAATTCAATTGGTTATTATCAAAATTTGTTGTTCGGTGGTAAATCTAAAAAAAAGTAATTTTTAGATTTAAAATAAGCTTTGTAAAATTAATAAAAAACTGATTCACCTGTTGTGAGATGAGTCAGTTTTTATGATAATCTTCCACTATCCTCTCTAGCCTTTCATCTAAATCTTTCCCTAGCGGAGAAGACTTATGAGACTTTGAGTATCTAGGATAGAAAGATAGTAATTATTTCTCGTTGTTGATTGCAGCTTGTGCGGCAGCTAATCTAGCTACTGGAACTCTGTATGGACTACAAGATACGTAATCTAATCCAACTTTATGACAGAATTCAATTGTCGTAGGATCTCCTCCGTGTTCTCCACAGATTCATAAGTGTATGTCAGGACGAGTAGTTCTTCACAATTCTGCTGCCATTTTTACTAATTTTCCAACTCCAATTTGATCAAGTTTTTGGAATGGATCGTTCTCATAGATTTTTTTGTCATAGTATGCAGATAAAAATTTACCAGCATCATCTCTTGAGAATCCGAATGTCATTTGAGTAAGATCGTTTGTACCGAATGAGAAGAATTCAGCTTCTTTGGCTATTTCATCAGCAGTTAAAGCAGCTCTTGGAATTTCAATCATTGTACCAACATGGTATTTTAGATCAACACCAGCTTCTGCGATTACTTCATCTGCAATTGCACAAACTATATCTTTGACATATTTTAATTCTTTAGCTTCACCAACTAAAGGAATCATGATTTCTGGTTCAATAGCATGTCCTGATCTTTTAGATACAGCGATTGCAGCCTTAATTACTGCTCTAGTCTGCATTTTTGCAATTTCGGGATATGTAACAGCAAGACGACATCATCTGTGTCCCATCATAGGGTTGAATTCATGAAGTGAAGATATGATAGCTTTAATTTCACTAACTGTTTTTCATTGAGCTTTAGCTAATTCTTCGATATCTTTTTCTTCTGTAGGAACGAATTCATGTAGAGGTGGGTCTAAGAAACGAATATTTACATTGTATCCATCCATAGCTTCGTATAATTTTTCGAAGTCTCATTGCTGCATTGGTTCTAATTTATTAAGAGCAGCTTCTCTTTCTTCTACAGTATCAGAACAAATCATTTCTCTGATTGCAGATATTCTATCTGGTTCGAAAAACATGTGTTCAGTTCTACAAAGTCAGATTCATTCAGCTCCTAATTCTTTAGCTTTAGCAGCATCAGTAGGGGTATCGGCATTTGTTCTTACTTTTAATTTTCTATATTTATCGGCCCAAGCCATGATTCTTCAGAAGTCTCCAGAAACGCTGGCTTCAACTGTAGGGATAGCTCCATCATAGATATTTCCAGTTGTACCGTCTATAGAGATTATATCACCTTCGTGATACTCTTTTCCTCATAGTTTGAATGTCTTATTTTCTTCATCCATAACCATTTCTGTACATCCAGAAACACAGCATTTACCCATTCCACGAGCAACTACTGCAGCGTGGGAAGTTCTACCTCCACGTCCTGTTAAGATACCTTGTGAAGCTTTCATTCCAACGATATCTTCTGGTGAAGTTTCTAGTCTAACTAGAATAACTTTTTCTTTTCTTGATGCCCACTGTTCAGCGTCTTCAGCAGTAAATACAACTTTACCACAAGCAGCACCTGGAGATGCACCTAAGGCTCTTCATATAGGTTCAGCTTCTTTTAAAGCTTTTGGATCGAATCCTGGATGAAGTAGTGTGTCTAGATTACGAGGATCTATCATTGCAACAGCTTCTTTTTCTGTTCTCATTCATTCATCTACTAGATCACAAGCGATTTTGATAGATGCTTGAGCTGTTCTTTTTCCGTTACGAGTCTGAAGCATGAATAATTTACCGTGTTCTACAGTAAATTCCATATCTTGCATATCTCTATAATGTTTCTCTAGAGTATGACAAACTTCAACGAATTGTTTGAACGCTTCTGGGAATTTTTGTTCCATTTCAGTAATATGCATTGGAGTACGTACTCATGCAACTACATCTTCTCACTGAGCGTTTGTTAAGAATTCTCCGAAAAGACCTTTTTCTCATGTGGCTGGATCTCTAGTGAAAGCTACTCCAGTACCACAGTCATCTCCCATATTTCCGAATGCCATAGATTGAACATTTACAGCAGTTCCCCAAGAATAAGGAATATCATTATCTCTTCTATAAACATTTGCTCTAGGATTATCCCAAGATCTGAATACAGCTTTGATAGCTCACCGAAGTTGTTCGATAGGATCTGAAGGGAAATCTGATCAGATTTTCTCTTTGTATTCAGCTTTAAATTGTCTTGCTAATTCTTTAAGGTCATCAGCAGTAAGCTCAACATCAAGTTTAACTCCTTTTTCTTCCTTCATTTTATCGATAAGTTGTTCAAAGTATTTCTTTCCAACTTCCATAACTACATCTGAGTACATTTGTATGAATCTTCTATAACAATCCCAAGCCCATCTTTCATTTCCTGATTTAGTTGCTAGTACATTAACAACATCTTCATTGAGTCAAAGATTGAGGATTGTATCCATCATTCATGGCATAGATGCTCTAGCTCCTGAACGAACTGAAACTAAAAGTGGATTTTCTTTGTCTCCGAATTTTTTACCAGTGATTTTTTCAAGCTTAGCTATGTATTCAGTAACTTCAGCTTTGATGTCATCGTTGATTTCTTTACCATCTTCGTAGTATTGAGTACAAGCTTCCGTAGTAATTGTGAAACCTTGAGGAACGGGTAAACCAATGTTTGTCATTTCTGCAAGATTAGCACCTTTACCTCATAGAATTTCTCTCATTTTTGCATTTCCTTCACTAAAAAGATATACATACTTTTTAGCTTTGGATTTGTTTCCAAAAAGTCACATGTATATAAAGTGATAATAAAATAAAAATACTCATTCAGAGTGTCGTTTTATTGATACTAGAATGAGTATTTTTTTCAAGAGATTTTTAGTTTTAAATTTGTTTGCTTTTTTAAAATGAACGATTATATTTTGGTTCAGATTTTTTGATTTTTTTATAATAGTTTTGTTTATGAAAACTTTAGCGATAGAAACAAGTTGTGATGATACATCTCTTGCAGTTGTAAATAATGACGATTGAATTTTTAATGTAGAAAAAATAGTGATGTATTCACAAATTCAGCAACATATTCCATATGGATGAGTTTTGCCTGAAGTTGCATCACGTTTACATAGTGAAAAGATAGTAGCTCTAATACAAGAAATTTGATTGGAAAATATTCAGAATGTGAATTTTATATCGGTAACTACGAAACCAGGATTGCCTGGATCTTTGGTTGTTGGTCGTACAACAGCTCTTTTATTAGCTGAATATTATTATAAACCATTGATTGAAGTGAATCATATTCATGGTCATATATTTTCGATCTTATTGGAGAGAAAGTTGGAAGATATTCAATGTCCTTTAGTGATTTTGACTGCATCGTGAGGTCATAATGATTTGTATGTGGTAACTAAAGAAAAGAAAGATGAATTAAAAAATCTGGATACTGAAAAAATTTGACCTTTTTTTGTAACAAAGATATGATATACTTTAGATGATGCTGCTTGAGAAGCTTTCGATAAGGTTTCAAAAATGCTTTGAGGCCCATATCCTTGAGGACCTTGGATTTCGTCTCAAGCTTTAAAGTGAAAACATAATGAAAATTTTGAATTCAAAAGAATATTTTTACCTTTGAAGGATAATCAGATTTTTGAATTTAGTTTTTCTTGAATGAAATCTCAGGTTTTGCAATTGTTATCACATATAGAAAAAGAATGAAAAAATCTGACAGAGCAAAATATTTGTGATATTGCTTATGAATTCCAGGAAGCTACGATTGAAACTTTATGAAAACGTTTGATGAGAGCTGCTAAAATGTATGGAGCAAAAACTATTGCTATTGCATGATGAGTCTCTGCAAATAAGAGATTAGCTGAGTTTGTTCAAAATTTGGTAGATGAATGGAATAATTCTGAATATGCTGAAAAAAAATGATTACATGTGGAGTTTGTACATCCAGTTAAAAACTTATACTCAACTGATAATTGAGCTATGATAGGGGTAGCTGGGCTGCTAATGAATATGTAATAATGTGTATTTATAATGCCTTGTTGTTAAATAATGGCTTGAATTTAAAACTTTTTTATATATTTTGAATTTATGTTAAACAAAAAACTAATCATCATATGTCGAAATTAAAGGAAATTAAAAAGAAGATTCAATTTGCTCAGCAGAAATGGATTGAGATTGAAGAAGAAACAGCTCAAAGTCCTTTATATTCTAAAGCTAACATTAATAATAGGAAAGAAAAACTAAAAAACTTTCTTGAGGAGATTCGTGTTAATATTGAAGATTTATTGACTCATTCTCATGATCATTTGTTGGTAAAGGTTTGTAAGGGCTTTCTTGAGAAGATTCTAGCAATTAGTGAAAATTTGAGAGTAAGCTATGTTTCTCCTGGATATGTTGAATCTTATTACATTTTTGATACGTTAAAACTAACAGATCGTTAGTGTTTGTGTTAATCTTTTGTGGACTGCGTTTGAGACCGGGGTGTTTTCTCCTCGGTCTTTTTTTATTTATTTTCAACTAATTTACCGTTTTCTAGGTGGATAATGTGGTCAGCAAAGCGTAAAATTGTTGGATCGTGTTCAATCATCAGAATTGTATCTCATTTTTCTAGGAATGATTTGAGTACTCATAGTAATCTTGAAATATCTTCTGGATGTAATCATACAGTTGGTTCATCAAGGAAGTATACACAATGTCATCTGTAGTCTTTGAGAAGATGTCTGACTAATTTTAGTCTTTGAGACTCCCCTCACGAAAGCATGTGAGCTGATTGTCACATTTTGAGATATCATAGTCATATATCACACATAAGTTTTAGTTCACGTGTGATATTATCCATTTCATGGAAAAATTCTAAAGCATCAGAAATATACATGTTGAGGACATCTGCGATATTTTTCCCACGCCATTTTATTTGAAGAACTTCAGGTTTATATCTTTTTCATCTACATAATTCACATGGTACATAAGTATCGGGTAAGAACTGTAATTCTATTTTTTTGTATCCATATCAGTTACATGCAGGACATGCTCATTTATCTGAGTTGAAGCTGAAATAACTGGAATGAAATCATAAATATTTAGCATCGCTAGTATTTGCGAATACATCACGGATTCTATCGAAAGTTCCGACAAATGTAGAAGGACAGCTTCTTGGTGTTTTTCAGATGCTAGATTGGTCTACATATATTGTATTTTTGATTTCTTCGTATCATTCAATTTTATCTACGGCAAGGTCTTTGTAAAATTCTTGGAGAGCGATATTTTCATAATGAGCATATTCTTCTGCACGCATGATAGGTGCTGCTAAAATATCTTCCCATGAATATCATTTCTTGAGCATTTGGAGACGGATATATGATTGTACAAATTTCTCTTTATCATTCAGAAAACGGAAAAGTGTTGTGTACATCAACGTAGTTTTTCATGCTCCAGATCATCATGTAATTACGGTAAAACTTCATAGATTTATACTTACATCTACTTTTTGCAGGTTGAATTTTTCTGCTTTACGGATTTTTACTCGTTTATTTGATGGAGTGTGATTAAATTCCATTTCCACTTTTTTCTTTCAGTTCATATATTGAGCTGTCAAACAATCAGATTTCAAAAATTCTGAATATGGTCATGAAAATATTAAATTTCCACCGAAATCCCCTGCTCCAGGTCAAATTTCAACTATCCAATCTGAAGCTTCTATAAATTCTTCATTATGTTCTACTACCATGATAGTATTTCACATATCTTTGAGTTTGCGAATAGCTTGAATTGTTCTATCAATTTCTTTTCTATCAAGTCAAATTGTTGGTTCATCTAATACATAAACTATTCATGTAAGTTTATTTCACAGCTGTTTAGCAAGGCGTAAACGTTGAATTTCTCATCATGACAAAGTATCAATTTGCCTATTGGTTGTAAGATAACCAAGTCATAAATCTTCAATAGTTTGAACTCTATCAAGTAAAGGATTTGTGATACGGTGAATTAGAACTGGAGGTTGCTCAGTGGAATCAATAAATAGCTGAAGTAATTCACGCATTTCTTCCAGAGGAATTTTTTGCAAGTCCCAAATATTTATTTTTTCGTATCCATCATCTTCAGGTTTAGCAAATGGTAAATCTTGCTGTAAAAATGATTCAGAGTAATGAGGTAATTTTTTTACGTGTTTTACTGCTTTTGTCGGGAAAGTAAGGAATACGTGTAGAGATTCTCTTTTGATTTTAGATCAGAAACATTGAGGACATGGTTTCATGTCGAGCATTGCTTGAAAATCTACGGTAAGCATTCATTTTTCGAATTGATCTTTGATTACATCTTCCATTCATACATATTTGAAGCTAGCCCGTTTTCATTTTACTGGAATTCTGCTTCAGATAGGCAAACGAAGTTCTTCATTATCTCAATATACTACAATATGTAGAAACCATTCTGGTTGGTTTTTCCAGATTTTTTCCAAATCTTGATCGTATTTTTCACATAATTTACGTAATATTGCTTGTCAGATATTAGAATCTCTCCAAGGAAGGATGGCATCTTTTAGTGGAGAATTTGGTTCGATGATTTTATCAAAATCTACTTGTAAAATTTCTCCTAGTCCATGACAGCATTCACATGCTCATTCTCAGCGGTTTGGGGAAAAATGTTGAGTAGTAAATTCTGGGTATGTGATGTTACAGTTTGGACAAAACATTTTGTCTGTGAATCGCTGGATTTCTCTGTCATTTTGGTTAGACAACCTCTCCACCGCTTCGCGGTCCCCCTCTCCTCACAGAGAGGAATTTTTTTTCTTCTTTGATGTGATTTCGATATTTGAAAGTCAGGTATTTTCTACTTTTGAA
>Ga0247608_10004898_pt1 | contig 14745 bp, 10 predicted proteins | sample 176DNAGHGlowgp2_FD_193490 | JGI IMG/M metagenome (GOLD analysis project Ga0247608, IMG submission 193490) | Sheep rumen microbial communities from Palmerston North, Manawatu-Wanganui, New Zealand - 1766 DNA GHGlow gp2 | ecosystem: Host-associated > Mammals > Digestive system > Stomach > Rumen ...
TTATGGAGGCGATGGCCTGTGGTGTTCCCTGTGTCGCTTTCAGGGTGGGTGGCATACCAGAGGAAATCAACCACAAAAAGAACGGCTATGTGGCAGCCTATCGTGATGCTGCTGATTTAGCCAGGGGCATCGCCTGGGTATTACAGGAGGCCGATTATGAGTCGCTCAGTTCGCAGGCTGTTCATAAGGTGGCACAGTGCTATTCCCAGCAAAGCGTAGCCTTGAAATATCTCGATGTCTATCAGCAGGCGATGGCCTTTAAGCATTACGGACTATGATCAGGATCACCTACGTCACCATCACCTATCAGGCTGCGAAGGTGTTGCAGCGTACGCTCGACAGCGTGCTTGAGCAGGACTATCCTGAAATCACGCACCTGATTATCGATGGCGCCTCGACAGATGGCACCATTGAAATGGTCAACGACTATATCGAGCGTTCAAATGCGGCTGATAATGGTCATAAAGTGCTGTTGATGTCAGAGCCCGATAATGGTATCTATGATGCGATGAACAAGGGTTTGCGGTCGTTAGATGGCGATTATGTCTGTTTCCTCAATGCCGGTGACTTCCTACCCGCTCCCGACATTGCCTCGCGCATCAATGGTCAGTGTTCAACATTCAACGGCCAATCCCCCGCTGTATTATACGGCGATACAGACATCGTCGATGGTGAGGGTCGTTTTCTGCATCACCGTCGTCTCGCACCGCCGGAAAACCTCACATGGAAATCGTTCCGTCACGGCATGCTCGTCTGCCATCAGGCTTTCTATGCCCGTACTGACTTTGCTATTGCCACGACTTACAATCAGAAATACCGCTATTCTGCCGATGTTGACTGGTGTATCCGCATTATGAAGGCCGCGGCCAGGGAGAATGTGCCTTTGCTGAACCTGCACATGGTGGTGGCCAATTACACCCAAGAGGGACAAACAACACTCCACCACCGCGAGTCACTCATCGAGCGCTACAAGGTGATGGAGAGTCATTACGGACGTATCAGCACTTTCCTGATGCACTGCTGGTTTGCCGTCCGCGCTGTTTTCAAAAAGAGCAACTAATCTATTTAAGTACGTGTTTCTTACCGTTAATGATGTAGACACCCTTCGGCAGGTTGTCCAGACTGCCATTGGTGCGCACCAGCCGTCCGTCGAGAGAATAGACAGCAGCCTTGTTCGTATCTGCGTTAATACGACTGATGCCAGTCACAACACCTTGCAGAGCTCCTGCCTGATTATAGTAGCCTCCGTTTTTGAAGTCAAGGTCAGAGGTTTGGTTACCGTTGTCATTGTTGTTAAAGATAATATTGGTAGGCTGCCCGCTTGGAGTCATCTCTGTTACTGTGTTTGGCTTATAGCTTTTGCCGTCCCAAGTCCATTTCCAGACATTCTTGCCATTGTTGGTGCCTACCTTGGTACATGTGGCACCAGGCCATTTCCCTGTGGTATAGTTTTGTGTGCTGCTCCAAGCCCAGCATGCCACAGTTGTCCATGAGGCGGGCGCTTCGAAGAAAGCGCATATCTCACCATCATTCACTTGACAGAAGTCCGGAGCGCTGAAGTCACTTTCCTCTTTGTCGATCGCCTGAACGGCTGTCAGGTCAATTCCATCGCTGACGTAGAGCTTGTAGAGGGTGCCTTCTGTTGCTAACTGATAGCCGTTAATCTCTGCTGTGGCATCACCCAACAGAAGCATCACGTTTCCGTTCTGACCTTTGACGATGAGGTAGTAACCATTGCCATTGACACCCTTTTCAAGAATCTCACTCTGATTGGTAAGTCCGGCAGCCTTGCGCGTGACAATCATTTTCTTGATGGCTTTCTTATAGGCCATCCAATGGGTGAGCCATACACAGGGCGTACCAGGCATTGTGAGAATATAAGCATTGGCAGCCTCCACGTTGGCATAGAGCGGACTTTCTCCTTTCCGTCCAGTATCATGGTTGTCAACAAAAGTCACAGAATAGCGGTCATAGCCTGTTTGGGTCGTCAGGTTGTCATTATCGAGTTTGCTCCAATTGCCTCCGTTGGAGAAGGCATTGTTGATGTTGAATTTCATTGGGAAGTCAAAAGCGGCACTCTGAATAACGTCGTCCACCTTGGTGCCGTCAATCCATTTTTTTATGGTGCTGAGGTTTTCCCAACATTCCATCACGGAGAAAGCAGGATTCGTAGCAGTATTGTAAAGACCGATATATTTAGGAGCATATCCCAACACGAAGTCATAGCGGAATCCTGTATAGCCCAGATCATTGAGCAGGAAGTCGAGATACGCCTTTACATTTTTCTGCACATTGGCACTGGTATGATCCAGGTCACGTGCGCCTCCCCATGGTTTGCCTGTATCTTGGGCTCCTGTGGGTTCAAAGCCGTTATCCTTTGATTCGTCGTCCTGACAGATGTCAGCAGCTGTCAATTGGTATGTTTCGCCTTTCCATGTCTCTGCTGGGAAATTGAGCCAATTACCATCAACGCTGGCACGGTGATTAATGACAATATCTTCGATGATGCCAACATTCTTAGCCTTGAAAGTGTTGATCATACTGCGCAACTCGGCCTCTGTGCCGAAAGCACTCTTATGGTCGAACCAATACACGGGGTGATATCCCATATTGTTCTGCAAGGCATTGGCGTATGCGGAATTGGGTACCCAGATAAGACTAAAGTATTGGGACATTTCGTCGGCCTGGTCCTCCAAAGTTGTCCAATTAGAGTCGGCATAGCCGTCCCAATAGAATCCCTGCAGCATCACACCGCCATAGTTGGCGGGCCAACCCTGAGCGGAAGCAGTGAATAGCGAACAGTGAATAGTGAATAGTACTGCTATTACTCTCACGAAGAATGATGTCTTAGTTGTCATAGTTGTCCTATTTATTATTTTCTGGTGCAAAGTTATACAAAAAGTCGTTTTGTAGTGCTCAAAGGGGCCATAAATGTTTGATTTACAACGTGCAAACGGTTGCACAGTTTGCATATTCAAAATAAAAGTTGTACCTTTGCGCCATAAATGAAAGATAGAAGATGAAGAAAGTACTGTGGACATTGGTCATTGTTGTGATCGTATTTGTTATCGCCCTCATTGGTGGCAGTTTCTATATGCTCGACTATTCGCTGGCTCCTGACCCGAACCGGATGGATACCGATTCATGTTATCAGCAGCAGTTCGAGGCTTATCCTGAAAGCAAGGAGTGGGTCGATAGTCTGCGAAGCATAGGTGCCTTGCGCGATACTTTCCTGACGATGCCTTCAGGTGAGCGCCATCATGCTTTCTTTGTCGACAAAGGCAGCACACGTACGGCACTCGTTATTCATGGCTGGCGCGATTGTGCCATCAAGTTCTTCTGGCTGGCACGTATCTACGAGCATGAGCTGGGTTACAATGTTGTGATGCCCGAGCTGCATGCATGTGGTGAGAGCGAAGGCGACGCCATTCAGATGGGATGGAAAGACCGGCTTGATGCGTTGCATTGGCTGAAGACGTTCCAGGCAGACACGATGGTGGTGCATGGTGTCTCGATGGGCGCTGCCACTACGATGATGCTTTCAGGAGAGCAGATGCCTGATGGTATCAAGGACTTGCGTTTCGTCGAAGATTGCGGTTATACCTGCGTTTGGGACGAATTCGCAGGACAGTTGAAGGAACAATTCGGATTGCCAGCCTTCCCGTTGATGTACTCCACGAGTCTGCTCTGCCGTTTGCGCTATGGCTGGAGTTTTGGTGAGGCTTCGGCCTTGGAGCAGGTCAAGAAATGCCGTTATCCCATGCTGTTCATTCATGGCAATACCGATACGTTTGTACCTTCAGAGATGGTCTATCCGCTCTACGAGGCGAAATCTGGTGATAAGGAACTCTGGATAGCTGAGGGCGCAGAACACGCCTTGTCGTATAAGGAGCACAAGGCAGAATACATTTCAAAAATCAAGGCTTTCGTCACAAAATAGTTTCGGAGAAAAAGAAATTAGTCCGAAAGAATTGAAAATTACTTCGAAAGAAATGATGATTACTTTCGGAGTAATTGACGTCATAAATAAACAAAAACAAAAAAGCGAGCCGTTGCAGAAAGCGGCTCGCCTGAATGAATATAGGAAATTAATTATTTCTTTGTAATTATACAATTAGACTTGGTCTCGCAAAGCGGGAAGAACTGGATAAAGTAAGTACCAGCCTCGCTGATTTTGAGGTTAGGACCATCCTGAGTCAGGTTGTTGAATGAACCACCCCAGTTGATGCCCCAGTCATCGTTGGCACGGAACTTGAACTCGTCGGCTGCCAGCTCAACGGTAGCCTCCCATGCGCGGGTCTCTGGGTTGTACTGCATGTCGGTATCTGTGTCCCAGCTGCCAGCCTGAGCAGGACCGATGATGCCGATACTATTGATACGTGTCATCGTGAAAGTCATATTGGCCAGGTTGACTTCAGCTTTGTAGAATCCAGGTTCTACCATGACATTACCAGATCCGCCATCGTTAATAAGTGTACCAGTCAGACCGTCGTCGTTCATTGTGCCAGTACCATAATTGCCCTGATCCCAAGTGTTGAATGCACCTTGGAACTTGAAGGCACCCTTGCCACCAGACCAGTCGGCGTCCTGAGCATAGAAGAAGCCAGTATAGTTACCGTCCATATTGGCACTATACAGCGGCTGCTCGATGGCACCCCAGTCGTTGTTGACACCTGCTTCATAGATATACTGGCTGAAGTTCATTGTCTTGATTTCATAAGTCATCTCCTTCATGTTGATGATGACCTGGATGAACTTGGCGCCAGCTTCTACCTTGAACGAGCCGTCGTCACTGAGGTTGCTTCTACGTGTCAGTGTTCCTGACGCACCGCTGAGACCATTTCCGTTTGTTGTACCAAAGAGCATCTTCCATGCCGCATCGTTGTTATCATTGACAATAGCATCGCAAGCCTTGTCGTCACCAATAGCGAACCATGTGTCGCCCTCAGCAGCGGCCGGGAAGACGATAGTATAGACAGGCACATCGATGTCGGCCTGGCCAAACTTCAGTTCCTTGCTAGCACAAGAGCCAGCCCAGTCGTTAGGACCACCAACGATATAGTAGTTGACGGCCTGACGAACGACCTTGTAGGTCAGGTTCTTCATGTCGAGTGTAATCTTATAGACATTACCCTTGTCGCCAGAGATTACAGGAGTCTGGACAGCTTGATCATCGCCTTTGAAGACGATAAAGTTCTCCATGGCATTGTCACCATTTACGGCGCAACCCATCTCGCCTTTATTAACCTCGTCCCAATTACCGTTCTCATAATGTGAACCCTCATAGAACTTGTACCAAGCATCTCCGTCACCTGACAGCGTAACAATAGTAGAATAAACACCGTCACCGACTTTTTCCATCCAGATGGGCGTTGCAAGATCCCAGCCATTACCTTCGAAGTTACCGAGGATATAGTAGCCCTTATCATCGATAGCCGGTGTGGGTTTGGCAGTAAAGGATGCTGTTGTCGTGCCCTTCACATCTGCAGTGACAGCATCACCATTGGTAAGAATCAGTGAAACGGTTGACTCCACATCAAGTGTACGAGCCACAGAAGCACGTGAGTTGAACTGATTCTGAACCAGTTCGTTGAGTTTTGCAGCAGAAACCACAATGCTTCCATTTTCAACACTGGCATCGATGGCCTCGCCATTGACAGTCAGACTCGTTACAGCAAAGTCTGCTACTTTATCGCTGGCAGCATTAAGAGCTACCAACTTAACATTGTCATTACGTACAGGCATCACGATGTTGGCATCCGCACCGGCCACGATGGTGACACCATATTTCTCGGCAGCATTCTCAGCAGGATTCATCTGAGGGCTGGCCCAGTCCGTGTAGTCGCCTGTGCAGCTGGCGAGCACAAGGCCCACCAAAGCTGCAAAGCTATATTGAAATATCTTTTTCATAATTCTGTTACGGTTTAAATTGTTACTTTACTTCACCAGTCATATAGTCGAAGTCCACATAGAGCTTCTGACCAGCAGAGACACTTACAGAATAGTCAGGTCCTACATTCTCTGCCCAGTTGCTGGGAATATCGACAGTACGCCAGTAGACATTGCCCTTGTAGAGTGTGAACTCTGTGCGCCACCAGTCGAAACCTGGTACTTTAACGTATGCACGAAGTTCTCCACCACCGGTGAATGCGGGAGACTCCCAAACGCTGTTGTCGGCAGGTGTGGCAAATGTAGTGCTTTCGCTCCAGTCACCGCCTGTGCAGGCACCGATGATACCGGCCACGCCTGGTTCTACCTTCAAAGTGAACTGCTGGGCGTTGTCAACGATGTCGCAGGTGAAGTGGAGAACATACCAACCACCATTGGCTACCTTGATATTACCCATATCGCCTTCGCTGATACCTGCGCCAGCATTATCCTCAAGGGTCTTGATACGGTCGTATCCGCGCCAGTCGCCATTCTCGAGACCCCACTTGAACTCGCCTCCAGCGGGAACATAGATCATGGTGAAGAACTCGCCAGAGAGTCCGTAGACAGGCGTCAATGGCTTCCAGCTGTTCCAAGCATCTTGGATTGAGGAACCAACGACGAAGATCTGTGTAGGCAGTGTTGCAGGCGGTGTAATATAGGTTGCCAGCACACTTGGCAAAGTGATGATGTTTGAGAAGGTCTCGCCCTTGCCTGTAGCATCCATGATGGCACGCAGACGGATAGATACCTGACGGGGTACTGACTGGAATGCTGCATCGGGGTTAGCTTCCTTGAAGAGGTCTACGATAGCATCGTTGAGTTCCGCTGCAGGAACAGCAATATTTGATGCATCGGTAGAGGTCGATACCAGTTCTTTGAATGTACCAGTAGCAAAGTCACCTTCGGCGAGGGCTACCTGTGTGAAATAGCGGGTCACATAGGGGATGCCGCCATAGTTCGGCTGATTGCATGTCAGTACAACATTCTCAGCATTGATCAGGTCGTATGTATTATTGACCGCATTGCCAGGCATGTTCAGCGTGAAAGGAGTGCTGGCCTGACTCAGGTCGAGGGTCGGATTGCTGTCGCGGTCTTCTTCGCATGATGTGAGCATCAGCGGCAGAACCAGTGCGGGCAGCAATATGGCTTTAAATATATGTTTCATAACTATTGTCTTTTTTAATATGTTCATAGAATTAATAGCCCACATTCTGAGTCATGTTCGGGTTGTTGCTGACGTCGGTAGCGGGAATCGGATAGACATTGAAGCGCTTATCGACAGATGTGCCGGCAGATACACCACCCTTGAAGTCCCAAATGTACTTGCTTCCAGTGAAGAGGCCGAAGCGAACCAGGTCAGAACGACGGCGGCCTTCCATATAGAATTCGCGGCACCACTCCTCAATCAGCATATCGAGATTGATAGAGGTAATCGGTGTAGCGTGTGCACGGTTGCGGAGTACGTTCACATCCTCGATAGCCTGGGCATCATTGCCACCCAGACGATACTGAGCCTCAGCACGCGTCAGGTACATTTCTGCCAAACGGAACAGAGGAATGTCTGTATCTGAGAAGGACGCATCGCTTGGAGTGCTGTTATCTGAACGGCGGTTCTGCCACTTCACGATTGATAGACCGTTGAGGAAGCCTGTAATCTGCTTGGTGGTCAGGGTACGAATACCACCGCCAACACCTGCATAGAACATGGCACGGTCATCACCAGCCACCTGAATCATCTTAGCGGTTGAGCCACCAAGTACCTCATCAGCAGCGATAACGTCGGCTTCAGTACTGATAGTATGTGTTTTTGTATACTCTTCGTAAGCATCCTTGTCTACCATCGGAACTTTAGTCAGGTCGTTGAAGAACTTCTGTACGAGAGACTGACGTGCGAAGTTACAACTCCAGTAATTGGAGGTGCCGCTATAAGGCATGCCAGACACACGCATGGAGCTGACCAGATAGGTAGAACCAGCGTATTCCTCCGTCTTTTTACCATCTTGGCGAATCGGGAAGATAATCTCCTTCATGGCCTGTTGGTTTACGTCGTTGTCGCCCATGAACACCTGCTCATAGCCCGTATAGCCGTTGGCATTTGTAGCTGTAGAGATGGCGTACTTGCCACTGTTGATAACTTTATTACAGTAGTCGATGGCTTTCTGGTAATCCTTGATGGCACCGTCGGTATATATCTCAGAGTTGAGAGCCAGCCGGGCATGGAGTGCATATGCAGCACCCTGATCGGCACGGCCGAAGTTGGCTGAGCTATTGTACTCGCCGATAGGTGCCAGCAGACCTTCAATTTCGGTCAGTTCCTGGTCAATCCAATCGTAAAGATCCTTACCACCCTTCTCAACAGGCAGGACACTGGGATCATATTCCAGCTTGAACGGAGCTTTGTGGAAAAGGTCGAGGTAATAATAGAAGTGGAGCGCACGCAGGAAACGAACCTCTGCTAAATAATGTGGCCATTCACCTTCAGTACGACTGGCATTATCTGTCAGGAAAGAGTTGAAAAGCGTTACGTCAAAGGCCATACGCATATAGGCCCAACGGGCACGTTTACTATCCTTACTCCAAGCGATGTTGGTGATAGCGGGAATGTCATCATCGTTCTGCCAAGCCCAAATACACTCGTCAGAGCAGAGAGTTTCCAAATTGAATATAGTGCGATAGAAACCGCTTTCACCTTCATCATCACTGATATCACCCTTTCCGGCAGGACCAGCCTGGCCGGTGACAGCCAGTGTGGCATATTGTTTTGCTAACAGTTCTATTGGGTCGGCGGACGTTGACGACTGGGGATCTACAGAAGAGATATTCAGTTCGTCAGAGCAGGCGGTGAAGCCTACAAGCATCAGACCGGCGACGGCTGTTTTGATTATTATCTTTTTCATAATCTCTGTTCCTTATTAAATTAGAAGTTAAGATTGAGTCCGAGCTGTACGCTCAAAGGACGTGGGTAAGGATTAGAGTCGATGCCAGAAGCTACCTCTGGGTCGATACCCTTGTACTTAGTGATGATGAACGGGTTCTGCACGGTAGCAAAGACACGTCCGTTCAGATAGCTGTCATACGACTTGAAAGAGTAGCCGAGCGTGATGTTCGTACATTTCAGGTAAGAAGCATTGCGTACGAAATAGTCACTCTTGTAGTTCTCGTTAGAGTAGGTGTTGGCAGCGGCTGTCCAGCCAAGTTCAACTGCTTCTGGAGAGGTGTTGCGCCAAGCACTGTTGGCGAACAGTCCAGGACCAACGTTGGCGTTGCGTGACAGGAAATCATAGTAGACGTAGTTGCCGATAGAGGCATGGAAAGCAGCGCTCAGGTCCCAGTTCTTATACATGAACTTGGTGGTTGCACCCATGATGACATCAGCAGCAGGACTCTTATAATAGTAGCCGTCGTCAGAGTTGATTTGACCATCGGCATTGCGGTCCACAAATACACCCTCCAACGGTTTTCCGTTCTCATCGTAAACCTGCTGGTATACAAAGAATGAGTTGATGGGTTCACCTACCTTGTGACGCTGGATTTTAGTGTTGTTACCACGTGAGATGCTTCCTCCAGCTGTTACATAGTCTACACTACCAGTGTTTAGTTCGGTAATTTCATTGTGATTCCAGCCTACGTTGTAGGTTAACTGCCAAGTGAAGTCGTTGGTAACAATAGGCTTCACATCAAAGGCCAGTTCAAGACCGTAGTTCTTCAATGAACCGATATTGCGGAGCTGTTGATCACCGAAGTTAGTACCTGCAGGAATATCAACTGTTGCCAATAAGTCAGTTGTCTTGCGGAGATAAGCATCAAGGTTGATGCCAAAGCGTCCGTTCAAAACCATCAAGTCGAGACCAGCATTATAGGTTGTGGTCTTTTCCCATGTCAGTTCTGTGTTATAGTTGTTCGGACGGGCCGTATAATAATAGGTGTCACCGAATGGATACTGTGCGTATGAGTTACTGCGAACATAAAGCGGCAGATAGTAGAAATCGTCGATGCCATTCTGCTGACCGGTCTTACCCCAGCCGACACGGAGTTTCAGTTCGTCGAGCCAGTTTGCACTCTTCAGGAAGGGTTCATTGTTAATCTTCCATGCGAGGGCTACAGAGGGGAAGTAACCCCACTTCTTTCCTTTGGCGAAGCGTGAAGAACCGTCGGCACGGAAGGTCGCTGTCAGCATATAACGATCGAGTAGGTTATAGTTCAAGCGACCGAAATATGAAAGCAGCGAATTGTGAGATATCCACTCTGTCTCTGAACGGAGGGCAGGGTTGTTAGCAACTTCCTTGACGGGGTCCCAACCTTGACCTTCGTTGTAACCTTTACGGTGGTAGTGGCTTTGCTCGGCACCAGCCATGATATCGATGTTATGTACACCGATTTCTTTCATATACTGGACATAGGCATTACCTACGATATTATATTTCTTGTAGATGGTGACACCGTCCCATCCAAAGTAGTTGGCTCCATATGACTCAGGGGCACTCCAGTCATCCTGATGAGAGTCGGTATACTGTGCACCGAGACTGGCGTGGATATGAAGGTCCTCCAGGAAAGGAAGGGTATAGTCAGCCTCAATGTTGCCAGAATAGTCATAAGCACGAGCCTTGCATGTAACCAGGTTCAACAGAGCAACGGGGTTCTGTGGGGCATTGGAGTTGGTCGTCTTGGTCCATGTGGGATCAGAAATGGCATCTGAGGCACCTTGCAGTGTCTGGTAGTAGTAGCCAGTGAAACGACCATTAGGACCGTCCATATAGACGGGCTGAGTGGGATCCATTCCAAGAGCACCACCTATCACACCGCCTGCATCCACATAATTATTCTTCTCGTACATGAATTTTGTGGTGATGTTCAGCTTCAGTTTGTCATTCAGAAGGCTTGGCGCAAGGTTCAAACCAACGTTGGCACGGTTCATTTTCGACTCTTTGATAATACCCTTAGCGGTATTGACACCTGCTGAGAAACGATAAGGCATATTCTTCAAACCACCAGAAACAGAAACGGTATGCTGTGTGCTGACAGCAGTACGGAAAATTTCATCCTGCCAGTCTGTATCAGCATTGCCGAGAGCACTTGCATCCAAACCGTCGATGCTAGAGATTAATTTCTTGTAACCTGCTGCATCAAGCACGTCATATTTCTTCGCAATCGTAGAAATTGTGACATCGCCATTGTAACTAATTCTTGGTGCTGTGCCACCCTTACCTTTCTTGGTTGTGATGATGATCACACCGTTTGAAGCACGGCTACCATAGATGGCTGTTGCTGATGCATCTTTCAGCACAGTAAAGGTCTCGATGTCGTTAGGATTAACCATTGCCAAGATATTTGTCATACCTTTTGCAGTGTTGTTATCAATCACCAGACCATCGATGACAAATAAAGGATCGTTGGAGGCATTCAAAGAAGCACCGCCACGGATTCTTATCTGTGCACCGGCACCAGGCGCACCACCGCTAGTAATAACGTCAACACCAGCAATCTTACCCACCAGCATATCGCTTGCGTTGTTGGTGATACCCTTTGATAATTCGTCAGGTTTCATGGCTGTCACAGAACCTGTCAAATCAGATTTCTTTGCACGACCGTAACCAATGACTACCACGTTCTGAAGAACCTGGGCATCGTCTACGAGTGTAACAATTACGCTTGGTGCAGCCTTCACCGTAGCGGTCTGAAAACCGACATAGGAAATGGTAATGTCTGCACCCTCGTTAGCTTTCAGTACGAAGTTACCGTCGAAGTCGGAAACGGTAGCCGCCTGTGTGCCGACTACGCGCACCGTTGCGCCGATAATGGGTTCGCCTGTAGCATCTTTCACATGGCCTTTGACTTCAATCTGAGCAAAGGCGCCTACCGATAGGAACAGGCCTAACAAAAGGCCGAGCATCCTAAGCGGAAACTGAATGTTTACCTGCTTCATCATTACATTTTTAATTAGAGTTAATTATTTACCTTTTTATCGTTTTGTTCGTTGTTAGCCATGTTTTGACGGTGCAAAGTTATGAATCTTTCGCCTACATTATACTTTTTTTTGTTTAAAATCGTTATAAAGGTAGCGCAAACGTTTGCATTGATATATGTCAACTTTGAGGGTGAAAAGTGAAAAGCGAAAAGTGAAAAGTTGTATCTTTGCACTTGAAAACTAAAAATGAGATGGATAAGAACGGCCCACTGACAATGAAAGATATCGCTCGGGAATTTGGAATTTCCGTTGCTACGGTGTCGCGTGCGCTGAAAGATTCTCCGCGTATCAGCGAGGAGCGTCGCAAGGCTATCCAAGCGTATGCGCGCGAACATAATTTTTATCCTAATGCCATCGGTGAGGCTCTGCGTCACAGTCGGGTGATGCCCCAACGGATCATCGGCGTCATTGTGCCGGAATTTACGCATTATTATTTCTCCTCCATCCTGACTGGTATCGAAGAGGCGGCTTCGGCAAGGGGCTATAATATCATGGTGGCATTGAGCGATGAGAAGTATGAGCGTGAGGCCCGAATATGTGATACGTTTCATCGTTATAAGGTCTGCGGTGTGATTGTCTCTCAGGCTAAGGACACACGCAATTACGACCATTATCAGAAACTGATAGATGCAGGTATCCCGCTGGTATTTTATGACAGGATCTGTACGGGCGTGAATGCCAGCCGTGTGGTGGTCGACGATTACATGGGAGCCTATAATGCCGTGACTCATCTGATAGAAACAGGTTGTCAGCGCATTGCCTATTATGGTGGACCGATGCAGTTAGAAATATCAAAAAACCGCTATAACGGCTATAAGGATGCTTTATTGAAGCATGGGTTGGCTGTTGACGAATCGATTGTGCGCATCTGTGATAATCGTGCTGAGGCAGAGATAATTACGCCAGAGATTCTGGCGCTTGACCATCGCCCTGACGGTTTCTTTGCCGTCAATGATGATACGGCCATCGGTATCCTGTATACGGTGAAGCGGGCAGGTTTGAAAGTGCCTGAAGACATCAGCATCTGTGGTTTTACCAACGGTCAGCGAGCTATCGCTTGCGACCCCATGCTGACAACGGTTGAGCAGCGTGGACTCTTGGTTGGCGAAGAAGCCGCAGAAATCCTAATGGACAAGGTAGAGGGGCTCAGTCCTATCGAGAAAGTCGAGAAACGTGTTGTCCGCACCCGTCTGATTATCCGCGGAACAACCAGATAGTGAATTGTGAACAGTGAAAATAAATTGTTATGAAGCAAAAGCCTGATTTAAGTTTTTGGAATTTATGGAATCTGAGTTTCGGATTCTTTGGCGTGCAAATTGCGTATGCCCTGCAGAGCGCCAATATCTCGCGCATCTTCGCCACACTAGGTGCAGATCCGCACAACCTCAGCTATTTCTGGATTCTGCCCCCGTTGATGGGTATTCTTGTGCAACCGATTGTCGGAACGTTGAGTGATAAGACCTGGACTCGTTTCGGCCGTCGTATTCCCTATCTGTTTGTGGGTGCGGCTGTAGCTGTGCTGGTAATGTGTCTGTTGCCGAATTCAGGCTCCTTGGGACTTACTATCAGCGCTGCTATGATGTTCGGCCTTATCGCACTGATGTTCCTCGATACGAGCATCAACATGGCCATGCAGCCATTCAAGATGCTGGTGGGCGATATGGTCAACGAAAAGCAGAAGGCCAAGGCGTACAGTATCCAGTCGTTTCTTTGCAATGCAGGAAGCGTGATGGGCTATGTATTCCCATTCGTTTTCACGTTTATCGGTATCAGCAATGTGGCTGAGAAGGGCGTTGTGCCTGATTCGGTCATCTGGTCGTTCTATATCGGCGCAGCCATCTTGATTCTCTGTGTGATTTACACCACATCGAAGGTGAAGGAGTGGAATCCACAGGAATATGCGGAGTATAATGGGGCTTGTCAATCTAGTCAGGCCGGTGAGTCTAGTGGCAACTGGATTACCCTGCTTAAGAATGCGCCATCCACCTTTTGGAAAGTAGGTTTGGTGCAGTTCTTCAGCTGGGCAGCGATGCTTTATATGTGGAACTATACTACAGGTGCTATTGCCGAGGTGGTTTGGAACACCTCCGACCCAGCCAGTGAGGCTTTCCAAGAGGCTGGCAACTGGGTGGGTATCCTCTTTGCCGTTCAGGCCGTAGGCTCTGTTGTCTGGGCCGCTTTGCTCCCGCAATTTAAGAACACGAAACTGGCATATTCATTGAGTCTGGTGATTGGTGCTATCGGTTTTATGATGGTGCCTTATATCCATGATCAGTACCTGCAGTTCGTGCCCTTCCTGATGATCGGCTGTGCCTGGGCAGCGATGCTGGCTATGCCTTTCACCTTTGTGACGAATGCCCTTCAGGGTTATGGCCACATGGGAGCTTATCTGGGATTGTTCAATGGTACCATCTGTATTCCGCAGATTATTGCGGCCATCTGTGGCGGTGCCATTCTCTCGCTCATCGGCCACCACCAGTCGTCGATGATGATTGTTGCTGGCGTCAGCTTCCTTATCGCTTCCGCCTGTGTCTTTGTCATTAAGGTAAAAAAGTAAAAGGTAAACAACGTGGAACAAAGTTCGTTTTTTGAGATCTGTGGATGGCTGGCCAGTATCACGATGATTCTGGGCTATCTGCCTCAGGCCATCTATACCATCCGCACTCGCGATACTAAAGGTATTGCATTACCTACATTCCTGATGATGGGCGTTGGTGGTGCCTGTTTTATGCTTCAGGGCATCTCTCACCAGCCAGAACCCCTCTGGGCTTTGTTCATCACCAACCTCATCACCACTACTTGCTGTATCATCATTTTCGGCATCAAGATTTACAATGATTATATCAAGA
>Ga0247608_10004900_pt1 | contig 14744 bp, 5 predicted proteins | sample 176DNAGHGlowgp2_FD_193490 | JGI IMG/M metagenome (GOLD analysis project Ga0247608, IMG submission 193490) | Sheep rumen microbial communities from Palmerston North, Manawatu-Wanganui, New Zealand - 1766 DNA GHGlow gp2 | ecosystem: Host-associated > Mammals > Digestive system > Stomach > Rumen ...
CATGGCACCGACCTCTTTGATGTCGGCTACCGCTTGGCGTATTCCTTCATAGCGCATAGCAACGGCTTCTATTTCTCCGAGTTCTACACGGAAGCCGCGTAGCTTGACCTGGTCATCGTTACGACCCAGAATGGTCACGCTGCCGTCTGCTTCCCAACGTGCCAGGTCGCCAGAGCGGTAGACGCGTATGCCCTGATAATTCACGAAACGCTGGGCCGTGAGCTCCGGCAGGTTGTTATAGCCTAGCGCCACGCCGGGGCCGCCGATGAGCAGCTCGCCGGCCACACCGACAGGAACTTCGCGGTCGTAGGGGTCGACAATGTATTCTACGTAGTTTAGCAGCGGGTGTCCGACGTTGACACGACTGGCATGGGTCAGGTTGGCAATATTGGACGAGACGGTAATCTCAGTAGGACCATAAGTGTTGATAATCTCAACGCCCAGTGACTGAAGCTTCTTCAATAGCGTGTCAGGATACATCTCGCCACCTGCCCATACCATTTTGCAGTGACGCACAGCTTCGCAGAACGCAGGCATCTCGAGGTAGGTCTGAATACGTGAACAGGTGCCGTTGATGGCCTCTGCCCCCGTCCGGGTCATCAGCTCGGCCAGGAGGCTGGGGTCCATTACTTCTTCCTCGTCGGCCAGCACGGTGGTGATACCGTTGTACAACGAGCCGGCAAACTCCTTGAGCGACATGTCGAACGACAGGGTGGTGATGGATACGTAGGTCTTCACACCCAGCCGCTTGAGTCCGTCGATATGCACGTTGGCAGGGTGGTTGTACAGGTAGTTGGTAATGCCGCGGTGGCGTAGCATCACTCCCTTGGGTCGGCCCGTTGACCCTGACGTGTATATCAGGTAAGCCAGGTCATCAGGCGACATCTCGACGTTGGGGTTTTCGGTGCTGAATGCTCCGTTGCGGTAGATGTCGTCGATGTCGATGACCTTGGCAGCATCGTATGAGGAAAGATGGTCCTTGGTGGTAATAATATACTGTGCCTCGGAGTCGGTCATGATGAGGTTGATACGGTCGGCAGGATACTCCGGGTCACACGGTATGTAGGCGGCTCCGGTCTTGCTGACACCGAACATGGCCACGATGACGGCCGACGTCCTGGGCAGCAAGAGGACTACGCGGTCGCCGCGCCGCACGCCGCGTGCCATGAGGGCATGGGCTATGCGGTTGGCCTCTTCGTTGAACTGGCGGAAGGTCAGCGTACAGTCCTTGGCTATCAGAGCCACCGTGTCAGGAATCTCAACGGCGTTCTTCTCGATGGGCTGGTGGTGGAGCTTCAGCGGCACGTCGGCCTGGGCTGTGGAGTGCATACGGGTCACAAGCGCTTTCTCTTCAGCCGACAGCAGCGACAGCTCGCTGAGCTTGCGGTCTGCATTGGAAGCAATCTCATCCAGCAGATGGAAGAAGAGGTTTTTCACGTGACTGATGGTATCCTTCGAATAGAGCTTGCCGTTGTATATGAAACTAAACTGCACAGCGCCTTCGTCGCTGGCACCAACGGTCACATGGATGTCGGAGAAGTTGATTTCTTCAGACTCCAGCACCGTGATACCGGCACTCTTAGCCATGCTCCAGAGCGAGTCGGAGCCCTCGTAGTTCTCGAACGTCAGACGCGACTGGTAGAGGTTGCTGCCCAGTTCTGACAGCTGTTGAATCTCGGACAGGGGACAGTAGTCGTGCAGACTGGTTTCTGATGCTTGTTGTCGCAATGAGCGCAGTGCTTCGCCTATGGTAGTGTCATCGTTAGTTCGTACACGAACGGGCACGGTGTTGATGAATAGACCGACGAGGTCGGCCACATCGCCGCGGTTACGTCCGGAGACAACCTTTCCGAAGACAACGTCATGACTGCGGTTATAGGTCTGGAGCACCAATCCCCAGACCAGTTCTACGATGGTATTCAATGTCACGCCGTACGTACCGGCTGTGGCTTTGAGTTGCTCCAGTTGCGCTTCTGACAGACTCACAGCTTGAACCTCGCCCTGGTTGTCGGTCGTCATTCCGTCGGTAGAGTAAGGAATGACAGCCTTCTCGCAGTAGTCGCCTACCATTTTCCGCCAGTAGTTCATGGATGTCTTCTTGTCGAGCGACAGCATGTTTCTGATGGCCTGCTCGTAGCGGCCTTTTTCCTGCTGTTCCTCCTGCGGGAGGCTGTCACCTTTCAGTGCTCTTGTCAGCAGGGTGAAGAAGTCGGAAAGATAGATGGGCAGGCACCAGCCGTCAACGATGATGTGGTGGGTACAGAGCAGGATGTGGCAGGTGCTCTCCGACGTCTTCATCACGACAACGCGGAACAGCGGGTCTGTCTGTAGGTTGAAACCTGTATGCAGTTCGTCGTCGTGGATGCGCTTCGAAGCAGCCATGATGTCTTTTTCACCAGAGATGTCGACGAACCGAAGTCCTAGCGGGCGGCTTACAATAGCCTGGCAAGGGGTACTTATGCCATTGAACAGTATGGATGTGCGGAAAACTTCATGCTTGGCAGCCAGGGCATTCAGCACATGACGCATCTGCTCTTCGGTGGGTAGTACGCTCATGGCAAAACGGTCCAACAGCACATAAGACGTTGTGTCAGGATTCATCATATACTCCAGCAGCATTCCCTCCTGCATGGGCGAGAGGGGATAGATTCGTTCCATACTTTCACCGCGCGCGGCGAAGGCGGCTGTCAACTTCTCGTATTGCTCGTCGGTCCATCCTGTGGCACCAAGGTCCGATGCCGTCAGCTCAGGGTTGGTGACGGCGGTGGTGTGGGCCACGATGGCTTCCAGTTCGTCACAGAAGGTCTTCACCAGTTCGTCGGCCTTTTGAGCCGTCCATGACTTGCTGTCGTAGGTCGCCTCGATTTGAAGAGTCGAGTTGGCAATGGAACAGTCAATCATGAATGCAGGGCCTGTGACGCCTTCAGGATTCACCATGCAGCCAGTATCAATCTTTGTGTTGATGTTCAGCACGGCATTGTTACCGTCCTCGTTCAGTTCTCCGAGATAGTTCAGCCCGAGGAGCTCGGTCAGGTCGGTGCGCAGATTCTTGTCGCCTTCGGCCGAGGGGATATACTGCAGGATGCCGTATCCCAGGCCCTTGTTGGGTACGTTCCTGAACGTTTCCTTGACGTTGCGCACGTCGTGGCGGATGTCGCCGTTCAGATTCTCTACGACCAGCGGGTAGGTGGAAGTGAACCAACCAACGGTGCGGTCGGTGACGAGTGGCTCGTGGATGGGCTCACGGCCGTGGCCTTCCATGAGGATGCTGACGCTGCTGTTTCCCGTCAGCCTGCGGTAGCTGCGGGCCAAGGCTGCCACCATCAGGTCGTTCTCGGTCGTGCCGTAGGCCCGATGGGCATCGGTCAGCAGGCGGCGTACGATAGCGTTCGTATAGCTGGTGTGCAATTTCTGCATCTGTCCTACAGTACCGTTGTTGCCGCCTTGCGGCAATTTCTCCATCTTTTTCTGGATGCCTGTCCAATAGTCTTTTTCCTTGCTCAGGGCATAACTGTCGCGGTAGCGGGCTATGGCCTCAGCATAGTAGGGGTAGGAGTGTGTCTTCTTGGGCAGGGTGATTGGCTTGCCATCCAGGGCCTGCTGATAGCCGAGATTCAGGTCTTCAGCAATGATTCGCCAGGACACGCCGTCGACGGCCAGGTGGTGGCAGATCATGACCACCAGGTCCTTGTCGGGGGCGTGGAACAGGGCCACCTTCAGTATGGGGCCCGTTGACAGGTTGATGGTGCGCTGCAGGGCATCGCACGTGGAGGTGAGGTCGGCAGGGCTCTTGATGTCTTCTTCGGTGAAATCGTATTGCTGACCTCCTACCTTATTTATATATATATGTGAGTCTTGGACTCTCAAGCGTAACATGTCGTGATGGGTCGCTATGGCATCCAGTGCGGCACGCAGCGCAGCGGTGTCCAGCCGCTGCGCGCTCTCGAAGGCCACGCTCTGGTTGTAGTGACCGGCATGCGGCAGCTGTAGGTTGAGGAAATAGCGCATAATGGCTCCTGGCTGGAACTCGCCTTCCACCTCTTCCTGTGAAATAGCGATAGTCTCTCCCATAACAGCCAGGGCGGCGATGCCCCTCACGGTGTTGCCCTTCATGACATCGGCCACCGACAACGTGAGTCCCTTCTGCCTGAGCATGCTGATGAGGCGGATGGACTTGATGGAGTCGCCGCCGAGCGTGAAGAAGCTGTCTTGCGCGCCCACCTTGCTGCTGAGATTTAGCAGCTGCGAGATGCTGTCGGCAACCAGAATCTCCTTCTCACCTTCCGGCGCTATGTATTCTGTTCCTTCTATCTGCGGTGCAGGCAGTGCCTTGGTGTTCACTTTACCGTTGGGCGTCAGTGGCATCTGCTCCAGTTGCATGTAGACGTCTGGCACCATGTAGTCGGTCAACTCGGCGGCCAGATAGCTTGCCAATGCTGATTTGTCAATGTCTGTCTTGGAAGTATAATAGGCAACGAGGTGCTGCACGCCGCCAACCTCCTTGACTTGTACGCTGACCATCGTCATACCGTCGTACTTGCTGATAAGCGTTTCTATCTCGCCCAGCTCGATGCGGAAGCCACGCAGCTTCACCTGATTGTCGATACGGCCTAAGTATTCCAGCTGGCCGTCATCGTTGTAGCGCACCAGGTCGCCGGTGTGGTATACCTTGACACGTTTTCCAGCCACGGGAATCTCAGAGAACTTCTCTGCCGTCAGGCTCTCCTGCTTCCAGTATCCTGCTGCCATCTGCGGACCAGCCATGCACAATTCGCCGGGCATGCCTTGAGGCAACAGATGTCCCGCGCTGTCAACGACATAGGCTGAAAGGTTGTAGAGCGGGCGGCCAATGGGGATGTTCTTGTATTCCTTGCCTTTCTCCACGTCGAAGAAGGTGGCATCGACGGTGAACTCCGTGGGGCCGTAGGTGTTGATGAGCCGACACTGGCAGTCGGGGACGGCGGTCATCTTTTCGCCGCCCACTACAAGGTAGTCTACCGGCAGGTCGGGATAGAGCTGCAGCAGCATCTGGCCCAGCTGGGTGGTGTAGCAACCGCCGGTGATGCCATTCTTTATGATGAAATCGTGCAGCATATCCATGTCTTTGCGAGCTTCCTTAGGAACGGTGTAGAGCGTTCCGCCCACGGTGAGCACGGGATAGAGGTCCTCAATGCTGGCATCGAACGAGAACGACGAGTGGCAGCAGATGCGGCTCTTCTCGGTATGTCCCCATTCACGAGCGATGAACTGTACGAAGTTGGCCTTGGCACGATGCGGTATCATCACGCCCTTGGGCTTTCCTGTCGAGCCAGATGTGTAAATCATATAGGCCAGGCCGTCAGGGCGGGCATGGTTGACGGCTGATGCCGGCACGGGTGCCGATGCCAGGAAGTCGTCGATGAAGAACATATTCCTGGTTTCGAACTTATCACCGCCACGGCTCTTCTCTTCCAGAATGGCGTGACTGGTGATGAGCACCTGGCTTTCGCTGTCCTCAAGCATATAGAGCAGACGCTCGTTGGGATATTCATAATCGAGGGGCACATAGGCTCCACCGGCTTTCTCGATGGCGATGGCAGCCACGAGGAATGCTTTCTCGTAGCCCAGCATGATGCTGACGAATGGCGACGCGGCATCAGCACTGCCGACGCCCAACTCGCGCAGCCGGATGGACAGTGCCCCAGAGAGGCTGTCAAGCTGGGCATAGGTATAGGCTCCCAGCTCGTCGACGACGGCCGTGGCATCGGGCGTCTTGGCTGCCTGGGCCATGAACAGCTCTGGGAAGGTCGTGTCTGCCTCTGCCGCCATTGGTTTCCCTTGGCTGGTAGCGGCCACGTCTGCTTGTTCTTCTGCTGTGAGAAGTTCCACCTCATCAAGTCTGGCGTCTGGGTGAGCCATCATGTATTCCGTAACACCTTTTACGGCATCTGCCACTGTGCGCAGCGTTTCACGGCTGTTCAGCGCATCGCTGCTCTCCATGCGGATGTCATACTGGCCGTTTCGCTGATAGATGACGCAGGACATGTCATCGTCAATCTTTCCCTTTGGCAACTGAACGGCGGTGCATCGCTCGCCCTCAAGCTCGAAGTACTCCTGCATGGCAAAGCCCTGGAACCCAAACGATACCATGGGTTTCACACCCATGTCGCGGCAGAAGTGGTTGAAGGGGTACACGCCATAGCGGATGGTTGACATCAGCTCTCTGCGGAAACCTTTGATGAAGTCGATGACTTTCTCATCAGGCGTCACGTCGGCCAGGATGGGCACACTCTTGACAAACATACCGTAGGCGCGCGCCAGCCGTTTGTCCATTCGACCATGGTTCACACTGTAGTAGGCCACCTGCCTATCACGGCTCAGACGACTCATCACAAGACTGAAGGCTGCCATATATAGCAGGTTGCTGGATGTGCCGTTCTCCTGACACCATTTATCTACATCCTCTACGGACATGAAGGCACTCGCGCGCACCATATTCCCCAGGTGGCTCTCAGGATTTCCGGCCAGCGTCACGAAATCGACACCGGCAAACTTTTCCTGGTAATACTGGGCGGCTCGCTTGTAGTTGTCCGTATTGAACCCAGCCTGCTCGTCGACGGCATATTCATACATCCCGTATTCCACAGGCTCCAGCGGGCTGCCATTGTAAGCTGCAGGAATGTCATAGAGGGTCAGGTTGGGCGCCAGTGTGACACCGTCGGCGATAGAATGGTGGATGTCAAGGAGGAACCAGTTGCAGGTCTCTGCCTCTATCAGCTCTGCCCTTACCAGGGGCTTACCGCCCAACAGGTCGAAGGGCCGTACAAACTCATGGTCTATATAGTCTGCCGCCTCTTGGTCGGTCATGCACCTGAGCGGTATCTGGAGCGACATCTGTTCGTCTACATACTGGCGGGGCTCATCGTTCTCAACAACAAAGTGCGTGCGCAGGGTGCTGCGCTCCTGGAAGATTCGTTGCATGCCGTCCGTAAACCGATGGAGGTCAATGGATTTTGACAGTTTGGTACACGTTGGCAGATTGTACTGGGTGACGGACGGGTCTTTCATCCATTCCAGGAAAATGCCCAACTGCGATTGCAAAAGGGGATAAGTCTTCATATCGTTATCTATTTTATTGTTTCTTTAATTTCTGTCCCACTTCATGAAGGTCATGTTCTGACCGTACATGTGCTGATAGTCAATGTCTGTACACAGACCGTTTAGAATCTTCAGTCCGGCACCGCGTCGCTCTTTATCGTAGTGGACTGGGTCGAAGGCACGTCCGTCATCCTTGACGGAGACACATGCCTTCCCGTCGTAGTCGTGGATGTGGACGTCAACATAGTGACTCTCCATGTTGCGCCCTGCATGGTTCACGATGTTGAGCAGAATCTCCTCAATACACAGGACAATGTCGTTAGCCAGTCTCTTTTCTATGCCGCTGTTGCCAAGGTGGTCATGGATGACCTGGAGCGAATTAGCCACATCCTCTTTAGAAGCACGGATGGAGATGTTCAGGGCTTGTCGTTCCTCCTCTGTATTCAGTGGAGTCAGCGTGAGCCGTGATAAGTTGGCTTGTCTCATCCTGACACATTCGGTAATGAGCAATACGACTGCTATTTCCGTTATGCCGGTGAAGGGGAATGCGTACCAGATGGCATCGCCTCCAGCCAGCTCTGGCCAAGTGTACAGGCTTGGCAGAAGAATGACGGGGAGCAGCACTGCGACGAATACCGTCATCTTCATGCGGCCCATCATCTGATAGATATTAGCCAGTGTGAGTGAGAGAAGGATAAATGGCAGCGTGGGTGCAAAGATGCGCAACACGTGGTTCGCGTAGAGCGTCAGCTCAGGTGTGTTGGAGCCGAATAGTGTGCTGAGGAGTCCGGGGAACAGCTCTATCAAGCAGACGACAACCGCCAGTATGCCAAGCTCCAGGGAGAGGGCTTTCCTGACAAGCAGGCGCAGGCCGATGAAGTCACTCTGTCCTCTGAGGAATCCGCCCAAGGCCATGATGGTGGAGCCGATACCGTTGGAGAACATCATGCCGACGGACAGCAGGCTAAGGCAGACTGAGAGGGTGAACATGCCGTCGGCTCCCTGTTTGTCCTGTACGATAATGTTCATGAGCAGGAACATCACCGACAGTATCATGTTGCTTATGATGAGCGTAGTGCCCTGCACCGTGTTCTCGCCCAGACTCTTCCAGTCGGCCTTGGTGAAGGGGTTGATTCTGAAGGAGCATCGACTGCCGTATAGGTAATGTGAAAGAAACAAGACGTTGAACAGGGCTGCTGATATCGTGGCATACGCCGAGCCTGCAATACCCATCTTGAACACTCCGACTAACAGGAGGTCAAGCAGGATGTTCAGTGTCGCCATCAGCACGATTGATTTCGTCACCATTTCGGGATGTCCGTCTATGGCCACCGACTCATTGACAAGGTATGACAGCATGGTGACGACGGAAAAACTGACCATTATCGTCATGTAACCGTCAAAGTACGGCCGTAGTCGCTCCTCATGACATATCATTTCCGACAGGTCCTGCTGGAATATCATGCCGGCGAGGGCAATCAGCACGCCGGCCACCATGATGGAAAGCGCGGCGGTGGAAAGCAGATGCTCCACCTTATACTTGTTGCGCTCGCCCAGGGCTTTGGCGGCTGCTATCGTTGCGCTGATGCCGAAAAGCGTGCTGAACGAAGTGATGAGCAGCGACACAGGCGTAAAGAGATTGATGGCCGACAGGGCATCAGGAGCTACGAGATGGCTCACTATGATGCCGTCAGCGATGGTGTTGATTTGCGAGACGGCCATCGTCAGGAAACTGGCCAGGAGGAAATTCCTCATGGCCTTGTTGATAAGATATGGATTGCGTTCAAGCGTCATGCTTTTTTCTTTATGGTGTGCGCTAAGTAACGGTTACTTATACAGGAAACGGCGGATGCTCTTCTTGGGTGTTTTCGCAAACTCCTCCGTGCGCTGCTCCAGCATGGACAGCTGGCAATAGCTGGGTAGGTGCAGGTTGACCTCCCGGCAGATGGTGCCCAAGTCCAGCACCTCGCGCTTCAGCCCTCGTGTTGCCAGTGTCTGGTCTGACGCATAGACCAGTCCGACCAGCTTATCGCCGCGCTTCACCACGACACACTCATCGAAGACGGAGTACGTGACTACCTGGTCTTCAGCCTCTTCAGGATAGATGTTCTGTCCGTTCGAGCCGAGCAGCATGTTTTTCTTACGTCCACGGATATAGACGAATCCCCTCTTGTCCATCACGCCCAGGTCGCCAGTATGCAGCCAGCCGTCCTGGTCGATGGTCTCAGCAGTGGCTTCAGGGTTCTTGTAGTATCCCAGCATCATATTCGTGCCCTTGGTGACTATCTCGCCCGGCACGTTCTGCGGGTCCGTGCTCAACACCTTGACTTCCATGTTGATTGTAGCCTTGCCGCATGAGCCTATGGGATGGTCTTTCCAGTCGGAATAGGTGATGATGGGCCCGCACTCGGTCATGCCATAGCCGATGGTGAACGGAAACTTGATGACGTGCAGGATACGCTCCACCTCCTTGCTCAACGGTGCACCGCCCATCATGACCTCATAGGCTTTCCCGCCCAAGGCGTCGTACAACTGCTTGCGAATCTTGCGACATATTAGTTGTCGCACGATGGGCATCTTCATCAGCACCTTCATGATGGGCTTGTTCAGTACGGGCATTACCTTGCCAAAGACCATTTTCTCCATCACCAGGGGTACGCAGAGGAAATAGTCGGGCTTTATCTCGGCGAAAGCCTTTAGCAGGATACTCGGTGCCGGCACGCGGGTCAGGATGAACAAGTGCGTGCCAGTGATGATACCATAGAGAAAGTCGAAAGCAAAGCCGAACATGTGAGCCATGGGCAGAATGAGCAAGAGTCTCATGCCATTGTTGCTTGGAAAGGCATCGAAGGCAAACTGCATGTTCGACTGCAAGGAGCGCCAGGGCAGCATGACGCCCTTTGGGTTGCCTGTCGAGCCACTGGTGTAGCTCAGTATCATCAGGTCTTCGGGCTGTTCGGCCTCGAAGTGCAGGTTCTCCTTCTGGTAGCCGTTAGGATAGCGCTTGGCAAAGAGGGAAAAGACTTTCTCCTCTACATCGTCGGTAAAAACCGATGGGGTCATGGCCAGCAGGTCCTCCACGTCGAGCATATACATCGGACATTCGCCTTCAGGCCATAGGTTTGCCAGTCGGTGTGATGCTATCATGAATTTGGCGTCGCAGTGTTCGCAGAGCGTCTTGAGCTGCTGCTTGCTGTAGTTGGGTAGCAGGGGCACGGCGACGGCTCGATAGGTTAAAACGGCCAGCATGGCAATAGCCCAGTTGCTACTGTTCTTGTCACACAAGGCAATCTTGTCGCCTGGCTTGATGCCCAGACATTCAAAAAGCATGTGCATATAGCATATACGCAAGGCAACATCGCCATACTTATAGGTTACCCCACTCCCCCAGTCTGTCAGAGCATCGTCGTCCCAATACTCGCGAAGCGCTACTTCCAATTGTTTGATGATACTTTCCACTCAAATATAGATTATACAAAGTCCTGTTCTTAATTGCCTTCAAAGTTAATTAATTCATGGCAGAATCTTTTCACCATGCCCATTGTTTTTTAATTTTTTAACACACAGACGGATACAAATATCAATCCTGCAAGAAAATAGCAATAATTAACAAAAAGTAAAAACCCGCATAAACACTTGGTTTATACGGGTTTTCTTATGATTTACTTATCGCTGTTTATTGCGAATTACTTCACCTCCTCTAATCTAATCATATTTTAGTATCAATTAGTTGTGAATACTTGGTACAAATATGATGTATATATTCTACTGAAAACCATCTTGAATGTTATCGCTTAGACACTTATAAATGTAACTCTTTATGAGCAATCCACTGATGACTTCCTGGTTTAAGGACTAATATATCGATTGGTCCACCAACAGATTTTTCACGCTTCTGGAACTTTAAAGTGTCTATTGTTACCTTAATCGCATATTGAGCAAAATCGATAGCATCTTGGAGTGTAAAAAAGTTCCACATTATTTCTACAGGCTCACCATCTATGTATTTTCCTTCAACTTTGTACGCTATATTTTGCATTAGTCGGCTTAAAATATCCGTGATACCATCCCATATAGCTCCTTGTCTTCCGACTTCATTCCGAGGATTCACCATTTCTTCTGCCGTAAAAACTTGGTAAACGCGTTGCTCAAATGTAGAGTCTTCATTTTGAATATACCCTGCAACTATAAAATGTGTATTCAAATGTGAATCTATTGCGTGAAAATAATCGCCAATTGAATGGGCTATTTTATCAACATCATCTTCATTATGCAGTCGTATGTAATTTTCTATAAACTGCACTATTGGTATTCCTAAAACCGATGCGTCTCCACATGTTAGGATTCCAACATGGCTGTTTGTGACGAAAACTTTATAAGTTGTGTCTGAAACATGTATCGAATGGTGATGAACTTCTTTTTCTGGGTGTCCGTCTTTTCCGATGGTTTTATATGCTGCATTGAATGAACTCCGGCTATCTCCAGCCAAAACGATGCCTTCACCAACGTAAACGCTTATTACTAATGACATTTTCTTCTATTTTTGATTATTGTATTTCACTTAACTATATGATATTCTCATCAATCTTGATGTAGTGGTCGCCGGACCTGTGCTTCAGCTTCTTGGCAAGAGTTTCTGTTGTGGTGTTCCAGAACCAGGCAGGGAAGGTGTACTGTGCAAACTGTGCTGCCAGTTTGTTTGGGAGGTTGTACTGGTTGGCAATGTTCCAACTGAGGTTTGCCAAGTCATGCTGTGTGAGTTGCTCCTTCTTGCCAGTCTTCTCAATCTTGATTGGAAGCGTGGGCACGACAACGCCGTGGATAACTAATGAAACAACACACTCGCTCACTTGGAACAGTTCTTCGTCAGTGAAGTCGAAAGGCATCAAGGTTTGGCGCACATACGCCTGAACCTTTGCTAACTTTTCTTCATCTGCCTTTTCTTTTATAGCAACGAACTGTTTACGTTCTCTTTTACAAGTCTCCATGAATCTGCGTAGGCGTTCCTCTTGATTGAGGATTTGGTTATGCTCAGCCATTTCTTCAATGGGAGATTTTTGAACTGGCTTTTCAACCGGATGCTCGGCGATGTATTTCTGTATCGCCTCCACCTCTATATGAGGACGGACATGCTTTTGGTATGCCTCAACATAGGAAAGAGCTATCTTTGCACCCGCCCAGAAGCACAATCGAAGGAATCCATAGAAGCAACCAAACAATAATATTGCTATGGCGGCACACGGGATATATCCCCAGTGATGCTTACCGCATATCAGGATGGAAAATCCGATAGCCAATAATGCAAGCAATACGGAAATCGTTATATGAAACCACTTTGGCATATTATTCTTTCTTGTTAATGATTACCCATTTGCCCTCCTTACGACCACCTTCACGAGCAAGGATGCCCTTCTTTTTAAGTTGTGCCAAGTCGTTTTCAATGGTCCTGTCTGAAACAGTAAACTTTTCCGAAGTCTTTTCCGAAATCTTTTCCGAAATCTTTTCCGAAATAGTCTTTGCGGATAAGAATGGGTCGGCAGAAATCATTTCAATAATAACTTTCTGACGTTCAGACAATTCTTTTACGACATCCTTGTTCAGAACGAACTGTTCTTTTATGAAATCCGGGTGGCACGGAATGTCAATCAGAAAGTATGTACGTTCTTCATCCGTCTCAATGGTTGCCTGTGGAGATCCATTGGCCTGTAGTTCATCCTGAATAGTAGGAATGCCAGTAGCTCGGCCTTCCGTTAGGTCTAATTCTTTCAGGAACTCTCCCAACCTACGGTTGCGATAACGACGTGAACGTAACGATATACCTTTTTGGACAGCCTCCATCGGGATGGTGTGGTTTGGGCCAGAAAAACTCAGAATCGAAATACGCTCCGGCTCAACGGTGATTTCAACTGGTTCCCGAATCGTCCAATCTCTATGATACAGACTATTGACAACAGCTTCTTCCAGAGCCTGATAGGGGTAGTTGAAGAATGTTATGGATTGCGCTCTGTCCTTGGGCTTAATAATCTGTTTCTTGATGATGTTAGTGTTCAGATAGCTTAATGTCTTCTCAATCATCTGTGGCACACTGCCCCTGATGGGTTCTACCTCTATCAAGTTATTGGGATTCTTTTCTCTACCTTCAGGGAAAAGAACAATTTCTATCTGCGCTTGACGGAAGAAACGGTCAGGCCGTTCTGAGAACATCATCGCTGCCACATTCTTGATACGCCATCCTTCTGGCACGGCTTCTAATAAGTCCATTTGCTCCAACACATCTTCCATGTGGTCGGTCAACGATATGTCTGCCAAACTACTCTTCACCTTCACTAGATAATCGTGCAGGAGCAATGGCGATATATCCGTCAGTTTGATATCGTCGTTTCCACGGTCATCAAAGGGCATTCGATTTGCGAGGTTTATCAGTTCGCGCTCGTATTCGTCTTTCGGAACGATACTGCTACTATTGTAGCGGATGTAGTAGTTATACGCCTTTTGCTTAGCAATTATCTGGTCAGGAACCTTGTATGGTCTGCGCTCACCAGGAGAAACCTTGATAACAAGAATCGTCTTTCCGTCAACCTCTTCTATATACAATCGGGGTTGATAGTACGGGCGCATCAGGTTATTGTATCCAACCATATCCTTCTCGATAGGCTCTATCTGGTTAGGGTCTATACCAATAACAGGTCTTATGGCATGGCCGTTCTCTTCTTGAACTCCCACCACAATATAGCCGCCACCTGTTTCGTCAAAGTCATTGGCGAATGCACAGATGGTACGGTAGATAGCATCAGGGTTCCATCCCGTCTTGTATTCGATGCGGTCACCTTCTACAGCTCGTCCGCTTAGAAGTTCTTCTATGTTGATTGGTAGTCTCATATTTTCAGCTGTTTGTTTATCGCTCTTTGGTTGACCAAAGCAAATCCTTCACATCCACATTAAGACTTCTGGCGATTTCAACCAAAGTCTCTAAGCTGGGTTGTGAAGCATTGGTGCACCACTTGCTCACCGAAGCAGGATCTTTCCCTAACTGCTCAGCCAGCCACTTATTCGTCCTCTTTTGCTCTGCCAAAACCACCTTCAGCCGATTGATGTCCTGTGCCATTATACCTATTTATTTCTATTTATGGCACAAAGGTACTGCTTTTCTTTGAAATAACCACATATTTTTATGGTATTCTATTTTTTTATTTGCGTTTTAAGCAAATTTAGGAGCGTATTACTCATATTACTGATATTACTCGTCTTGATATTATTAGCCAAACATACCACACTATCAAAGGCGATGTGGAGCGATTGAAAGGTTAATCGGACAAACAAATGATTCGTATCGTATGAAACTTACAAAAATCTTTCTTAACAATATACTACACATACATTTCCCCACGACATGGGTAAATGGGAACATTTGGGGTATAACAAACCTACTGACTGTCGGCTTTTGTCGTCAATAATCAGTAGGTCTGTTTTATTGTCAATCTTTTAAGATGAATTTTAATCCTATATGAGAACGAATCTGTCTAAAGTTGCTTTAATTCAAAAAGGATGAAAAATATAGGGGAAAAGAAAGTCATAAGAAAAGGGAACCAAGCAAACTTGGTTCCCTTTGATATAGAGTTTAGGTGTTGGACTTACCTGATGAACAACAGTTCGCGGTACTTGGGCAG
>Ga0247608_10004901_pt1 | contig 14743 bp, 24 predicted proteins | sample 176DNAGHGlowgp2_FD_193490 | JGI IMG/M metagenome (GOLD analysis project Ga0247608, IMG submission 193490) | Sheep rumen microbial communities from Palmerston North, Manawatu-Wanganui, New Zealand - 1766 DNA GHGlow gp2 | ecosystem: Host-associated > Mammals > Digestive system > Stomach > Rumen ...
TACCCTTCAATGCGGTAAATATATCTATTCTGACACTGATCTTCAAGACTGCACATCTCATGCTTAAAATGCTTAACTATTGTGCCAATTGGTAAATAATTCATGCTGCTCACACTCCTTCGTAAGAATCTAGACGCTTTCTTTCCGGATCATCTAATACAATATAGATAGCTTCTGCGGGCAACTTAAGTCCACGAATACCTTGCCAGAATTGCTGATGCTCCGATAGAAAGTACCAAATAGAATCCTTTAGGATTACTTTACTTCGTCCTGGATCAACTGCAAGAAGCTCATCTTCAAATTTCTTAATAAATTCAGTCCTCCAGTACTTTGCCTTCGGCATCGATTCAAACAAAACTATGTAAGTTTCGTCGTATTCACTCACTATATGTCAACCCCTATTCACAATATTTTGCATTAAATACAAATTTTGCAAGAACTGCATGCTGTGCAATTCTGCCCCTTGTTAAATCTCGAATGCAGTCGATACCACATTTAGTTACAAATGAATTATGCATAAGCTCTACAATCGACCTAATTGCAAGCTCTATGTTGCAATCCTTTCCTGAATCATAATGACTGATTTTCCATATTATACTAGAAACACTCTCTTTAAATTTACAAACTTCAGCAAGCGATTCGTAGTAGTTGATTTCGTCTACGTTCATATCAAGAACAGCATCTGCATCGGAAAATGATCTAACACATTGCCAAACGAGTCTGGATGATACATTGTTGAATTTAAGTGTATCTTTCTCCTTGCCATACACATCTATATCTTGTAATGTGGGTGGACTTACCGTCACGATTGCACTCCTACTAATAATTGTATCCGGAACTGCTTGCATATTTCGGCAAGTAATTAAAATGTATACATTGGGCAACGGCTCTTCTAATGACTTAAGCAATGTATAGGAAGCACCGGCCACACCTAAGTCTAGATTTTCGATAGCAAGTAAAACTCTATTTTGAAGAGATAAACAAGAATCAAGTGCTTCTCTGATATCAGCTACCTTAGGAGCTACCACTGAGAAATCATCTATGCCTAGCATATTAGCGTATTGTTTGCACAAGTAAGTTTTACCGCAACCTGAAGGTCCTTCAATAAGAATGCTTTGACGGTTTGATGCTGCAAGCTGTTTAAGTTCGGCAAGCGGCTCTTTTTGAGAATTAGATAGCACTTTGCATCACCTCCAGTGAAGGAACATCTTTGAATGTAAGTAATCCAAAGAGGTAAATTAGACTTGATTTGGTATTAGTAGACGTATTGCTCCTAAGTTTATCTAATTCCGCGTAACTGTTCATAAACATATGATAAATGTCTTCAATCTTCCATAACTTTGCGTAATCCTTCAAAGGCGAATCAGAATACTTAGAAGTAAGAATTTTCTCAAGCTCTATCATTGTTTGTAAGATAGTATAGACTAAGGAATCAAGATCGCCTTCGTACTTATCAAGCAGTTGTGCAGCTTGTGCAAAGTTCCGGCCTGCAACAGCTTTCTGAATATCAGATTCAAGCGAAGCATCTGAGCAACCAAATAGCTTTGCAATCGCCTGTTCAGGCATTTTTGCAAGTAATACAGGGTCAGCATTGACCATCGACTTGCAAATTGTCCTTGCATGCCCATAGCTAGATGCGCAATAAGTAGCAATTTTGATTGACCTGTCATCTAGATGCGGAAAATCCTTATGAAGATATTTTGAAATGTATTTCGGATCTATAGTTTCAACTGAACAAGTGAATTCAGGCAAGAACTTATCAAGTTTTGCAACGTGTTTCGGATCTGTATAAACACAGAAAATAGTCCCAATCTTCTTGAGACTTCGTATCTTCTGAACTAAAGCAGGATTGATAGTGGAAACAAAGTTTTCGTCATATCTGATTACATACAATGCAGGGGGCACAGGAATAAGATGCTTTACACTAAGGAAATCAACGCAAGCTGAAACAGAAGGATACTCTTCCTTCTTGCCATAATGCTTTGTAAGAGCTTCTATGTATTTATCCTTAATACCGTATTCTGAACCACCTACAATATACATCAGTTTAGGTGAATCACTCAATACGCTCAAGCCAAAATCCTGTATTGTAATCATCTTTCAAATAACTCCTTGAATAACTTAAGCGGAAGAATAACTACGTCGTCGCCTTCCCAAGTTAACTCAAAAACAACACCCTCGTAGAAAGCACCGACGTAAAGTTTTCCAGCTATTTTCAATGCTTCTGTTAACTTGTCGCTAGAACAGCTGATGTTCTTTCTTATTTTGATAGGAAGATCACAACTGATAGTTGAAGCTAACTTAAGATTAGCAGCTCGACACAAACACCATGTCTTACTAGCTGTCTGCGAACCATCATCAACAATAAGAACGGGCTTCCGGTGCATAGCCATGGCCTCATCTTTGATCTTCTTCCACACATCCGTGTTAAAGACAATGCTGTGATCGGGGGTTGTATGCGTCTTGCACTCTATCAACCATTCATAAGTTTTAACATCTCCAGGAGTTCCGGGAGCTGCGCCGCTCATGCCGATCTGGTAACCTCCGAGTTGTTTTGCTATCATCTTCTCTTGTTTATCTGAAAATTTCTTTGTACTTTCAGGCATTGTTACTTACCTCCTCTTAGGTATATAAACGATTTAAGGTGCTTCTGTTTCAGCATCATCGTTAAATGGATATTCAATATCAGTCGGAACAACATCGCTCATATCTGCATGCACACCATTAATATCGTTTTCTATAAACTTCTTGAGCTTTTCATAATAATCTTGGTTTGCTGCTAAGTAATCATATACTTTCAAGAGACCATTCATTTTTACAGGCTTGCCGTCTTCCTCCAGAATAACTCCGGTTTCAGGATCGCATATAGAGAACCATGCACCCTTTTTAATAATAAGATTGTATTTATCAATGGCAAGTTTAGCATAATCAAAATCAGGTCTAATTCCTGATTGTGACATCAAGAAATATGAACCCACTTTTCTATCAAACGGAGCACCCTTCTGTTTCGCCACTTTTACATTTATTTTGTAACCTGCAGGGTTTTCAACATTCTGAGGAATTTCGTTGCCCGCGAAATCTAACTGAGCACCTTTCTTGAAATAAAGACGAAGTGTGCAATAGAACTTTATTGCACGACCACCGGGTGTCTGTATAACATAAGGATTGTCCATATTATCTCGTGTCTGGTTAGTTAAAAGTAATGTGCAATCATATTTGCTACACAACGGAGTCATTTTACGCATGAACGAGGTCATCAATCCAGGAAGAGATGCAACTGTCCGTTCTCCGTATTTCTTTTCCAATTCTGCAGCAGTTACAAAACTAGGAATTGAATCAACTACGACTAGCCCGAGATCGCCTTCGCAAACAGCATCTTGTAGGGCCTGGCATTGCTGCTCCGCGGGAATATCAGAAGGCTGAGCTACGGCGATATCGCCTTTGCGCAACCCAATTTTACCTGCCCACGACCAGTCGAATGTATGTTCCATATCCCAATACAGAACCTTCTTTGGGCCTCTATCTATTAAATCTTCAAGCGGCCCTGCATACTCCTTCTTACCTTGTGCAACTAGCTCTCTGTATCTTTGAACTTGCTCTTCATGTTCACGTTCAAACGCTAACTTAGCCTGATAACATATGTCTTGGGCCGTTGTCGACTTACCTCCTCCTTCTTCTCCGAAGAACTCAACTACACGGCCTCGAGGAACTCCTCCATATGTTATGTAATTAAGAAGCGGAGACGAGAACGGAATTTTCGGAATGTTGTCCTTGACACTGTTCATCATATCTAAGCATCCCCATTCCTTAGCCTTCTTATTTAATACATCCATGAAACCCATTTATAAATTACCTCACTTTCCGAAACAATCAAGACGGCACTTAGCAAGTGCAGAAGTCATTTCTGATATGCTTACACTAAATCTTATACCTTCAACTTCTATTTCGGCTTGATCACCCTCGGCCCATTTGCTTCTTACAACAATCTTAGGCACATCAATAGGACTCTCGCCTTCTTTAGTATCTCTGTAATTAGTAATTTTACATTCCACAGTCACGTAACCTTCCTCCTCACATTGTATATTCGGGTAAACTTGTATCCTTACCAAGGGCATCGGGATTCAAAACGCCATCTGACCGTCTTGCATCCCATATCTTCTTTGCGCTCATTATCAATTCTTTTGAAAAGGACATTTCACGACTTACTCTTTCAAGAATTGAATCATAAACTGTTACAAGTAATCTATCTTCTGCAGTAAGTGCAGCTGCATCTTCTTTCTTCTGGGTAGCTGATCCGACGTTACTAGGATTCTGAATGTAATCTCGTTCAATTTGTTTGATATGAATTTTAATTACTTCTTGAGCCGTTTTGAGCTTACTGAGTTGTTCAGTTACCGAAAATAGTTCAAGTGGAAGCTCTGTAAGAATCCATTCAAGTTCGAAATCTGTTATCGGATCTTTATTTGTTTTCATACGATTATACAGCTCTACTTCTCCCTTGAAATACTGCGAGAAGTACTTCTTGTATTCGTTTTCAGCCCATTCGTTCACTTCGTTTATATCAGATGAAACTGATTCAAGTGTTTTTTGTAAGTTCATATGTATGCACCCTTCACAAGTTAAATATCGAACCGTATTCAATCAGTCTTGACAAATGACTCATACACTGTATTAAATCTTCATCATAAACATGCCCAATGATGTAAAATTGTTTGCCCGTAAAATCTGATTTAAGATGCTTTTCAATGCTGCGATGCGTATAGTTATAAATAAAAACATACTCCTGAGCATCAGCACTATATGGCAAATTTCCTAGATACAAAATCTTGTTATCTGCACCTAAGTAGAATACATCTCCGGGTTCTGCTTCTCTACGAGGACAATATTTCATAGCTACCTCATTTCTTCGCTGCAGGAACTGAACACAAATAAGAGATTGCAAGTTCCTGTAAGTACTGTGTTGTCTTCAATTCTGCATTCATCTTAACTAACAGATTAGATAACTTAAGGCACAGTGCTGCATGCTGAGTTCCATAGCCTTTGATCTTATCCTGATAAATACTTGGAATCATTGTCTGATTAATGTCCTGTAAGTAGATGAATTTAACTATGTTTGTTACGAATGAGAAAAATCCGTCAAACCATTTGACGAAATTAACTCCGGAATTGTATACTGTGTTTATAATGCTGACAATCTTTTCGTTATCTTTCTTTGCGATTGAGTTGAGGAGATCAAAATAGTCATCATAACTAGGTAAGTTAAGAGCCTTCATCACGTTTTCGACAGTTAAATCAGTACTGTACCCCATACATTGCTCCAAGGATGTAATGCTATCTCTGAGGCCTCCTTGAGAAAGGCGCGCTATCAACCATATAGCATCTTCTGTATATGTTTTAGACATTACAAGACCTCCTTAATAGATTCGTCACTAAGACGATAAGTAATGAAATGTAATCGTTTTCTGCAGTGTTTCGGGTCATCTAAAACAGCTCTTATATCAGCGATACCTAACTGCCGACCTGCTTCCGAAATTGAGCAGTATATTTCGCCAGTTTCAACACATTGTATAGGTATGCAATTATAAGGAAGGCGCCCTTTACAAGCTTCGCTCATTTTTCGACGGCTTTCTTCGCTTCGAACATAAGTGCGCTCAACATGTTTAATTTCTTTTTTGGATCTAACCTCTTGCCAATACTTCTGTAAACTTGCAGCTATCTGATTACGTTGCGAATCGGGCATGTTTAATGCAATTTCTTGCAACTTTTTCTTGGATTCCTCTGACAACTTTCTCTTGCCTAAAGTTGCTTTAGAAATCTTTTGTCTGTGTGTATAAGACAGAGGAATGCCACGAAAACGAGCTCCAATTTTTGCTTTAGCTTCTTCGGTGTGATGATATTGACCGACACTACCCTTATTCCAAGGAATAATAGGCCCATGCGACATTCTAGTTTGTCTCCATTTTGCTGTTTGTTCTGGAGTCCTAGGATGCAGCTGCTTAGTACGTTTATTAGACTCACTGATCCGCCTCAACTGATCTGGAGTGAATCGTCTATTCTTTATACCAGCAATTACCTTTTGCCTGTAATTTGGATCTTTCCATCGTTCTCGAGAAGCTGCTGCAATTTTGGATCTAGCATCTTCATTAAAATGAGTGCGTACGTCACCTCCGGTCGTCTGATTATACCCGAAAGATGGGTCCGAACTATTGTACTTAGTAATGAGGTTGCATTCTATTTTGCAAGCCTCTGCTAAAGACACTTCGGTGCATATGATATCATGCTTAAAATTGTTCCACCCATACTTCTTGATAGCACTCCAAAAGTGCTTATTAGAAGTATAGCCCGATCCGCCTGTACCCCATCGAAGTTCACAAGGCTTATACGAAGTTATTCCAACATAAATCTTACCGGTAGGAGATGTATGCATGTATACAGAATATGTTTTATGTTTGTCTAATTTGCTCAACTTTAGTGTAACCTTCTTTCTGAAGAATATATTCTAATCTATCATGCACACCTTGCAAACTTATCTTAGAAAGCTGAAAAGTTTGCACTCTTGACAAGATAGTAGCTGGTATTTTTTCAGGATTTGTAGTACATAAGTTAACTACAGTTCGCGCTGGTTGCTCTTCTAGTGTCTTCAGAAGAGCTTGCCAGCTTGCTTGAGATAGCGCGTGACATTCATCTATGATAAAAACTTTATATTTAGTGCCGACAGGATATGTTTGCATCTGTGCAATAAGTTCTCTCATAGAATCTATACCGCTATGCGAAGCAGCATCTACTTCAATTACATTTTCTGAATTAGTAGTGCCGTTTATCGTGTTTGCTATGATGCGTGCTGTTGTTGTGTTATGCGTTGGGATAAAATCATCCGAAATATAAGTATGGTCAGGATGATCAACAAAAATGCACTGGCATTCTGTCATACCCTCAAATTCTATCTTTGCAATTTGACGCTGCGTCGATTTCCGATAAGGGTCGACTACATGTAATTTATCAAGCCATTCATCAATATTTGCAATGGGAATTGAATATTCTGTATAAGATTCGGGTCCGAATAAAAGATAATCTGTTGTTAAAACCGCTGTCCTACTCCCGAAAGGAGTTTCGCATGCAACTAGGTTCAAATGATTATCAGCTACTCTAATTGATGCTTCATCTTCGAGAGTAATTCTATACACTGAACGAAGTCCTTGTGGGTAAACTCCAATTACTTTCCCTGTATTACCTTTATGTGTAATCACTTCGTCGTCAACATGAACATCTCCCATTGGTTTGAATCCGGAAGTAGTTAGCACTAAACTATCTAATGGTTGAGCCTTGCCAGTGCCTGCGGGTCCGATGAACAAGAAATTTCGATTGGTGATTTCATCTGATTTACAGATATTACGAACTATATCAATTACAACAGACTGTTCAACAACTTCATCCAGTGTTGATGGCCGGTATTTGCTAGCGAGATTATTCAAAATTATCCTCCTCTTTGTCACTGTACTCTTCGAGCATCGTAGTTGCGTAGGCATCAAGTTCCTCAAAGAACTCTTTTTCATTATACCAATTGGAAGTCAATGTAGTTTCGTAACTGGCTATCTCACCTCCGCAAGCCCATTCAACATAAACGAAAACTTCGCGTGTTACAGTTGATACTGCAACATATCCATAAAAATCACTGCTTAATCTCAAGCAACGTTCATAACAGTTCTTAAGCTGGCCCGTTACATTTCTTTCCTGATACTCAAACCCATGCCTAAGCAATATATTTGCAGGGCAGATGTTCTCGTTGTTCAAAATGCCCATATTTCAAACTCCTCCAGAAATTCTATAGGTTACATAACGATTCAACTTTTTGAGTCTAACGACTCAGCTCTGCTGTTTCCGGGAATAACTTTCTTGGAATAATAAGATGAATCTGTAACTCTAACCCATTTACCATCAACCATTTCAACATATTCAAAAGTGCCTACTCGTGTAGGCCGATCAACTTGAATTGAATGCCAGATTGATGATTCATCAATATGCAGTATCTTACCTGCTTCGCATTTATTCTTGTATATTTTGCCGGTTTCAATACACCTAACAGGCTTGCTATGCACAGATATGGATCTAGATCGCAGTTTATTCAGATGCTCAGGGGTATTGTAACTTAATCCTAATTTAAAAGCGTGTATAGCATTTTCGGATTTAGTTACCCATTCTAAATTTTCTACGTTGTTGTTAGAAGGATGGCCGTCAATATGGTTAACTTCTGGCTTATTATGAGGATTTGGTATAAAAGCAGAGGCAACTAATCGATGAACACTATATACAGTTAGTACAGAAGATTTACTTAAAGTTACCTGCATGTATCCCTTTTTTAGATCGCGCCGCGGACGAAGTATCTGTTCTGGAATAGTTCTCTTATTGTTACAATTAGCTAGGCCACATCGTATAGTTCGTTGCAAACTTTTAACGCGACCTAAATTAGAAACTTGATAACTCCCCTCATATCCTTTGATATCTTTCCAAATTTCAGTCATTATCAACGTAAACTCCATTCTCTACATTTTTTATAATATGGGCACATATTCTGCGTACAATCTGGATCACCTATTGGAAGTCCTTCAGGGGCGATGTTTGCTTCAACAAGTTCAAGCACTCTGTCAAGTCGTCTCTTGACTCGTTCCTGCTCTACTTCGTCAACTGTGACTTCAAAACATTTAAGTGACCCGTACTGCCTATCTATGTACAAAAAAAGCACACTAGAAATATGGAGCATTGTTGCGTAGCACTTTACTTGATCTATGTGCTTTGGTTTTGGTTCAACTAAGTCGTTCAGCGAAGAAAATTCAGAAGTTTTGATTTCAAGAAGCCGTACTTGACCATTGAAATTAATAAGTCCGTCACATGCGAACCTAATCGGATAAGGCTTCTTCATGTCAATTCGAGATTCAAATCCTGACTTTTCGATAGTCATCTCATAATCTTTGAAAAGTTCAGGATTCTTGCTTATCCAATCCTGAACTTCTATCCAATTTGCTCCGAGATTCGTCATGAGCCTATTCTGAATTATCTGATGACAAGCAGTTCCTATTTCTGCTGTAAAATTTAGCGTTGTATCCGGATTTGATATCTTATCAGGCTGAGTCCCCCTTAAGCGAAACCAACTTACTCTATCGCATCTCATCTGAGACGGAGCAAAAGTCTGTTGTTTTGGCTCTTCTCCCTTCAGCTTGATTTCATTTTCAACCAATTCCGAATACATCGCTAAAAAGTCGCTGCTTGCAGCTGAGTTAAACTTGACCATGTGCGCTATCATGTTAGCGTTCTTAAAGGCCATGTTAAATTTCCCCCTATCAAGCTGCTTCGTCAAGTGCGCCTACCATTACAGTTAAGCTATCAGTCCAGATAACAAGACCGCTAACTACACCGTCCATGTCTACGGGACACATATTAACTGTTTCGGTATCAATATGATTGATGATAGGTTTAAACAGTGCGGAGTTCATTGGAATGTTAAATTCTTTGCAGGTTCCTTCAAATTTGACCTTACAGTCAACGTTAGAATCATGAATTCTAACTTCTTGCCCTGAAATTCCAATTTCAATAGGGTTATCACTGCCTGAAGATAGCAAATCAGCCTGGCTAAGGAACTTGGCAATAGGTGCAACAGCTACCTTGAACGTATTTGCACTGTCCTTTACAACACTGCCCATAATAGCATCTGCTGCATAGTTACCAACCGCGCCGTCATCTTCGTATTTAGGAGTAAACTCTGTAGCATACTCAAATCCGTCTGTCTTAACATCAACTCTATAACTCTGATCCATAAGAGTAATGTTAGCTCCTTCCGGGAGCGAATTGAATAAATTGATGATTGTATCGGGAAGCAGGCAAGTTCTGCCAAGTTTACTTTTCTTTGAGAAAGTGAACAAACTATTATCGAAATCACCGACAATAACGTCACCAGACTCACCGATCCAAACATTAGTATAGATAGGATGTACGAATGAAAGTGCTACTGCATACATCTGATAGTCCTTGATAAATTTCCAATCTTTTAAGTCGATTGGTATCTTGGGAGCATCAGCGGCAGCTAACTGAGGACGTTTAAGTTCTCCATCAGCAGCGTCTGCAAGATAAGGAAGTGTAAACTTAGATGAGCCTGAGTGCAGAATAATTCCGCCATCGGTATATTCAAGCGTTGTAGTATTTGCCTCAAATGTGCCTACAAGCTGTTTTAAGATCAAGCAGTCTACAAAACCGGTGATAGGCTCTTCGGAATCACCCAAGCCCTTAAGTAAGATTTCTGTTACTACGTTGTTTGCTTCAAGATTGATACGAAGCTCATGCTTGCTTGCAGTAAGCTCTGCAAGACAACTTAACTTATTGTACTTTGAGATATTTGCCTGGATTACTCCAAGATCAAGAGCATCGGCAAGCGGTTTAGTGGATAACTGAAATTGCATTTGTAACCTCCAAATTAATGTAATTGTAGTGAGTTATGCTAAAATACATAACGATTCAGGGTCTTAGTCACGCTCATTGTATAGCTTAATAAAAGTTTCTCTATCCAAGTCGTTCAAATCACGTCCGTCGTCTGGCATGTGCATTGTCCATACCATTGCAATCTTTGATAGTGCTTTCTTAAGCTTCTCCGTGCCTCGATTTCCTGCTTCATCATTATCTAAACACAAGACGTAAGATGATGCCCCTAAACGTCTAAGTTGTTCATATTCGTACTGAGTACCAGTTCCAAATAATGCAACTGCAGGATGACCATACACTACTGCAGTCAATGCGTTGAACACAGATTCGCAAATAATAACTTCTTTGCAATCTTCGGGCAATTCATAGAGGCCAAAGACACTTTTTTCTTGATCTGAAGGAAGATAGAAAAATTTACCTTCAATAGACCTGCGGCAGATAAATAAGGTGCGACCTTGTGAATCATGTACAGGAAATGTAATGCAGGGAACTGGTTTCTTTCTACCTGGCGGAAGAAATTTTCCATCAAATCCAATGTCGTATTTCTCAATAACTGCATCTGTAAGTTTTCGCTGATACATGTAAGGAACAGTAAATCTATATTGCTTAAGTTCATCTTCTGATACAAATTTTCGTTTTGTTTGAAGCCGTAACTTAAGATTGTCAACTGCTTGAGAGTTGTATACACTCTGCATAACTTCATCAGGAATCAATGAATCGCCTTGAATATCAATTCCGTCGTCATCTAGATAGGGTTTAAGATCGGGGTGTGCTTCTAATGTAGTGCCTTTAAGAATAAGTATTTCTTTGACACCATTTCTGAACGAATAAGCGGCTCCGCACGAAAAGCAGTGAAAATTTCCGATTTTGTAAACTTTACCATTCATAACTTGTTCTTCTAACGAGCATCCACATGAAGGTCGTCTTTCTTGTCCGTTATTATGAAAGGGGCAATGAAGCTGTTGCCATCGAGCAGAACCATTTGCAGGAGCGCTCAATCTGATCAAGTTATGCTTGTCCATGTAATCAAGTGCGTTAAGAATGTCGTTTCTGGTTAACACTATATCCTCCTTTCTCCAACAGTTCTGGAATTAATATTTGAATTCATCTTGCTCTTTTATACAAAACAAGGCAGGCTCAGCACCTGCCCGAAATTCATAACGATTCGACAATCACTGAATTCTGCTAGTAACCTGGCTAAGTATCTTAGAAAGCATCTCAACTGAACATCCCCTAGAAATAAGATCTTCAATGGTTGACCGTGCATTAGCGTAGTCGGTGTAGCTAACTTCGTGGTCGTCACTAGTCCTCATCTTCTTGTCAGCGTGTTGCTCTGCGTACTCTTTCTTGCCCTCTGTACAGTGATAAATCCACTTGTTATTGTCTGTATCGCAGCAACCAAGTGTTCCAAAAGTTCTGGAACAGTGATCACAATCTCTTTCCTCTTCAGACTTCTTCCATGCTATCAGTTTGTTGATAGCATCCTCAGGCACCCACAAAGTTAAAACCTCTGAGCTCGACTCTGCTCCGAAGACACTAAGCAAGGTTTTAGCTGGTAGCTCGTTCACTATCAACCGAGCACATTTCCAAGCATCTTCCATGCCCTGCCGTCTTCCAAATTCCGTAGCTTCTGTGATCGCTATTCGATATTCTTCTGGAGACACTGAACTGCACTCTTTACACTTAAAATGCCCCTGTGAATATCCGTTTTCTTTTCCTACAGCAAACACATCTGTGACTAAGTTGTTAATTTCTTCTCTAAGTTCATTCAAACTTTTATCGGTCATTATAAGTCTCCTTACAGTTTCAAATTCTTCTATTCCATGCTTCGATAGCCTTATGTTCAATTTCTTCGAGTTCTGCTTTGCAAGTATCTGAATGATACCTTGCGTTACGAGCCTCAAATCTTGTGCCCCTTGAGTCGCATTTCGAACATTCAACATGTGCATAATCATGGTCGTCGTCAAATTGCATGTCAGCGCATTCTTGCTTTCTGATCAGCTTTGCTTCGCCGCCGCAGAACGGACAAGGTTTCAGTTTACTGGGCATAACGTTCTCCTTTCTAGAATAAATCAAAATCAACGTTGTTATAATTGAATCTTGTCATGTTACTTCCTCCTTGAGTTTCCAAAATAAACACTGCTGTCCATTTACATCGGGTCCTACTCTAAGCTCTTTGAGAATAGAGCAATAGGGAACTTTTCCGATAAAGTGTCCCATATCATATTCATCACGCAAGATTGCGTGTACACAGTACCCACAATCCTTATTTTTCTTAGCGTTATCTCGAATCTGTTTTATAAATTGCTTTGTAGCTTCTTGCTGTTCTTTAGTAGGATTGAGAACGAGGTCAAAATCAAAACTCATCTTGGCCTCCTTCTGTCAATAGCTTCAAGCACATTCGAATAAACTTCACTCTTAATGTAATTTTCAGATTCGCAGCCCGATTGAGCAGCTGCCCACCAGCCACTAACTTCGCTATATAACTCTCCCCAACCTGTAAGACTCTTTACTATAGCTGAAAGATCTTCTTTGCTAAGAACTGGCTGTTTCCCTGTGTCGATACAGTGCTGAATATATTCAGGTAAATTTGTACTCATGTGATACCTCCTGTCACAAAACATCCTTAATTAAATTTGCGTATCCCTGTCCTACCTTCGTGCTATCCTCAATCAAGAAAGATTCGTCGTACCACACGTTAATATACATATCTAACACACTTCTCTTGAAGGCCCAGCTAAGTTCACTGAATCTCTTGCCCTTCCACTCGTCGTACAAAATAGGCTCAGTCATTACTTCATCCCTGATGATATATGCAGTTAATGCGCTCAAAAAACCATGCCCGCATAAGCAGATATCAACAAGAATGTTGCCTTTCTCAGATGTCCTCCATACAGGACGAAACATCAGCGGGAAAGGAACGTAAGTTGGTATATACTCTAGTACAGCACAATTGGCTGAAGGCGTTTCTGTAAATTCAATGGTGTTACTACGTAATTCATCTACTATCTCGCGTACTCGAAGCTGACGAGTACGTAAACGAATATCAGCTCGTGTCATATTCTTTCCTCCTTGTCTGCTTCTACGATTGTAGGTGCATTATTAATATCTTCAACTGCAACCATTGATTCATAACCACTATCTGTCCACATATCAACATTGCTTTCCATGACTATCTTATCTGCATCTTTCAACGCTCCATGCCCTTTTGGGAGTACAGTGCCATTTTCAATTGCCCTGTAAACCACATCGGCTTTGGCTTTAGTGTAACCTTTCTTAGCGTACTCTAGTTCAGATCTAGGTATCTTGATGACAACCTCAACTATGTCTGTATTCATATTACACCCTCCTTTTTCTGAGCAGATGCTTGAACATCCCTTTCGGTTCTAAGAGATTCGTACAGCTCTGCGAGTTCTGTGAACGTATCATCAACAGCTTCGATACCGTCGGAATGACTCTGGTCGTATGCGTAATTCCAAATAAGTCTTGCTTCTGATTCGGAAATGTTGTACCGCTCTGCATACAACTTCTGCAGCCTGCGATCAAATTCTGCTGAAATCTTGTTGTACATTGAACGAAGTCTATTAGCTTCGTTATTGTATGCTTCGATTCTTCGAGCTACTTCTTTGATATTCCAGTTAACCGACATGTCGTAATCAATAACGTGGCCTTCCTTTGCTTTAGGAAACTGAGCCGAATCAGGTCGCATGGAAAAGCTCTGTAGAAAATATTTATACTCGTCGATAACATCGCTGACATAACCGTATCTGTTGATTTCGTTGATTGCAGAATCAAGATCTGCCTTAGTGTAATTAAACCTCTTCATGTCCATATTAAATCCTCCTTAGATTAAATAAGTATTGACTGCATTGCTGAGTCGAGTGTTTGTCCTGAATAATACCTTGCTAAAATTTCGTCAATCTGCTTACGATTGAATCCATCTTTCTTCAATTCGCGTACTATATGCGCTTCCATCTCTTCCTGCTTCTCAATCTCTTTGTCGTAGTCGTCTATAACTGCAACAGGATTAGTACGGGCTGATTGCTCTATGAGAAATTTCTTTGTTTCCTCAATCTCTTTATCACTTCTGTATACATACCATGTAGGTAAGTATAACGTTTCGCCATCAACGACGTAAGATAAGTCCTTTACCATGTGATGTGACCTCCTGTATTTATGTTATGTCTATATTATATGATATTTATATGAAAAAGTCAAGATAAATTTTTAAAATCTACAAAAAAAAATAAGACCCGAAGGTCTTACTTAATATTCA
>Ga0247608_10004902_pt1 | contig 14743 bp, 11 predicted proteins | sample 176DNAGHGlowgp2_FD_193490 | JGI IMG/M metagenome (GOLD analysis project Ga0247608, IMG submission 193490) | Sheep rumen microbial communities from Palmerston North, Manawatu-Wanganui, New Zealand - 1766 DNA GHGlow gp2 | ecosystem: Host-associated > Mammals > Digestive system > Stomach > Rumen ...
AACCCCACGCTCACTCCTGCTCAGGTGATGGAGATTATCTCCAAGACCAGTCGTCATACCGAACCCTCGATAGACTACCCCAACAACTACTACGGTTATGGAGAAATCGATGTGTACAGCGGTTTGGTCGAAGCATTGAAGATGCAGGGACTGTCTGTAGAGGGGCTGTCGCATCATCAGCCGCAGGCTGTGGACTTCCTGTTGGACGGCAGGGATGTCGTCATAACTTTTGCTGCACCAACGGCATCGGTTTCCACCATCTATGTATATGCATTGAACGGTACGCTGTTGGCGACGGAAACGCTACCTGCCTACCAAACCACCTGCCGCCTGTCGCTTCAGTCGTTGCCTGCAGACGTCTATGCCCTGCAGATCAACAGTAGCGATGCTGCCGTCTGTGGCTCTACGCTTGTCAGGATCCAGTAAAAACACTCATTTTTAGGTATTGCACGTTTCTATCTTTCTCCTTATCTTTGCAAGCGGAAAGGGAGAAAGAAGTAGCTTTAGCAAATCTTGTTCGCTAAATAAAAGTTCATAATGTTTTTGTATAACCATCAAGGGCTGTCGTGATGACAGCCCTTGATGGTTCATCAAAGAGCCTCTTTCACCTTCCAAAAGCAGCCCTTTTACCCTTCAAAAGCATACCTTTTTCATGCCCACTGCTCGTTGTGAAGAAGAAAGATGAAGTTTTTTATCAATCAATGTGGGCTTTAAAATAATTTGTTTATATTTGCGGAGTGAAACCAAACAAATCCATATTATTGCCATGCTAACAGGACCACATAAGAGATTAATTCAGCAAACCTTGACGGAAGAAGAACAGAATATCTTATTCCTCATCTCCATCATGTGTAAAGAAGGACTTTCAAAGAAGGTGGCATGCGATAACATCATGCCAGAGGATCCACATGCGTTCGACGTGCTTATAGATAAGATGTGTAAGTACCTCTTTATATTCTGTGACAGCGAAACCATTTATCTGCAAACTGCAAAAGATTCCTTCGAAATAACAGCTTTAGAAAGCCAACTGGTTGAAAAAATTCTTTCCGCCTTGCGTGACAATATTGTCTTGCAACCACTCGACGATATGGTTTCCAAGCGGGATTATTTTGTTGCTGCACGATTGTTCTTGCTCTATCTGATGAGATTCTTGAGGCGTGAGTATAAAGACAACCTTCAAATCATGACATTGTCGTCAGAAGTAGTCATTGCGTTTGCTACACATGCTGAGCTGTCTTATTACAAAAACAGACCATCCGTACAATTGTTAGAAGATAGGATGGACTTTCTTTTTGTGAATTGCATGTTAAGCTTTGATCTGGAACCATCTTTAAAAGGGCAGATGCACCGTCTATTGGGCGAGTTGTATAGTTCTATTTTCAGATATGACGAGGCGAGAGATAGTTTTGGCAAGGCTCATGAAGAAATCGGTGACGATGTCAAGCTGTTATTGGCTAAAGCATACATGTACGAGAATCTTGCTGTTTATTCAAAAGCTTTTCAGTGTGCTTTCCGTGCATATCATCTGAATGTAGACAACATGATTTATGACGGGAACATAGAAGTTTGCCTGTATTTAGCCTATCTGTGTGCCATGTGTGAAGCTAAAAAGAGCAGTAAGAAATGGCGAGAGTATGCCTTGGCTCTTATTGGTGACAGGACCATACCTACAGGACATATGTTCAGTATCATGCTGAAAGAGATAGAGGCATTGTTGAATATGGAAAATAAACCCTATGCCCTTAATATACTGAATGAGGCAGAGCTTGAAATCTACAGGCTCTATGGCCTTCATTCTCCAGCGATGGCACGTGTGTCTGTTAACCGTAGTTGGGTTTATGGTGTAGTAGGACAATTGCGCCAGAGCGCTAAAGAATACCAGCAATACGTAGAGACCAATCATTACAATTATGGTTATAGTAATGCAGATACGGCAGTTCTTTATTCTGCGATAATAGGCGACCAGATGATACGTGGAAATAAAAACACTGCCGATAGCCTTACTGTTAGGATGCATAATCTTTTTGTAGCGGATTATTCAATTGCACCAGGCGTAAGGATGAATCAGGCATTTGTAACAGGTATGGCATTTTTGAATAATCAATGTTTCGATGCCTGTGAGTTTCATTTGAATGCGGCGCAACGAATCTATGAATGTGAACTAAAACCAAACACGGCAATCCTTAGCGAGATTGCTCCACTCTTTCATAATGGAGTAGTTCCAGAATCAGTACAGGCAATACCATACGCAAGAATGATAGGTCTTGCCATCTTTAGACTCTGCCTAAGAAAAGGGATGTTTGATAAAGCAAAAGAAATCATCAGAGAATATTCGGAAAAGGAAACGAAAAAGGTAGAACGCCTGAAGTGGCAAATCCACATGGGGCATATTTTGGTGATTGAAGGAAATGAAGAAGAAGCGCTTCAATTGTGGAGGAATGTCATAGACAAAACGCCTGAAGCCAAGAAGTTCGAAATAACTAAAGCAATAGCAGAATATGCAGCATGTAATGACCTCATGGATGAAGCCGTCAAATTCTATGAAGAAGCCCTGCAGCCAGAAACGATGGTACATGGGAAAACCTGTGATATTGCTGTGGTGTTAAAAAACTATGCTGCTGCGCTAGAACTGTATGATATGGAAAAGAAATCAGAAGATATGTGGACACAGGCTATTATGTATATGCAATCATTGGACGATAAAGACGGTGTCGCACTTCTGTATTTCTCGTGGAGCTTACTTAAACAAGACCATGAAGAGGAAGAACTGTTGAAAAAAGCCATTCAGAATTGGGAACGGGAGCCGTATATCCATGATGAAACGCTCTCTAAGATGTATTATGCCCTGTGTTGTGCACAGAGGGCGCAAGGAAAAATCGATGAAGCAAGGGCTTCTGCGCAAAAAGCCTTGGACCTGTTCCTGGGAAGTATGCCGCCAGAAAGTTTGGAGAATTTAGATTTGTATTTTTAATGTTTTAATAACGTTTAAACGTATTGAATTATGAAAAAAATTGGTATCACATTGGTTTTCTTACTCCTTGCGTGTGGAGTAAAAGCATTAACGATTTCTGAGGATTCATTGAAAAGTCTCACTGCAAGAGCTGAAATGGGTGATGTAAAGGCTTGGGATAAACTGCGCAATATCTATAGGCGTGATATTGTAAACCTTGATAGTTTAAACAAATATACAAATTTATTGGTTACAATAGAAGACCCTAACACTCTGTGTGTTATGGGAATCTACTACGCATCAGAAAGTAGTTTGTCAGAAAGGGATGTCGATAAAGCCATTCAATATTTTAAAAGGGCTGCTGAACTTGGTTATCCGCGAGCATATATATATCTTGGTGACGTTTATTTAGGAGAGGAATTCGGACATCTCAATCGTCCACTGGGTATGGCATATTATAGAAAAGGTGCAGAAACTGGTAATGCCGAATGTCAATACTATTATGGGAAAAGATTACTAACCATTGATAGGAAGGAAGCTGCTTACTGGATTAGACTTGCGGCAAAAAATGGATATGCTAATGCTAAGAATTTTGACTGTTACGAACCTTTAGAGTAATATGAACAAGTAAAGAACTTATTGTCATAAACGGGAATTACAAATTCTCGTTAGTATGTCAACTCATTAGCATAACAATATTTTATGCATGATTTCTTTGTAATTTCAAAATGTGTCAGGTACTGTTCCTGACACATTATCATTTCTTGTAAAACCGGATTGGCTTCTATCATTTCTTAATATTTTTTTCGCCGTTTCCTTTCCTTTTATTCGTAAATGGTGAAAAAAACTTCGTAATCGTTTGCGTAGAAACAAAATAATTCTTATTTTTGTAGCCAACTCGTAGAAATATGCGGGGCTGGAAGTCATTCGATGCCATAAACCTAAATTACATTACTTAACCTACATTCTAAGAATATACATTTCCTACTATATACAGAAAGCGTATGCAAAGAGAGATAAACATTAACACCTCAGAATATCGCAGATTGGGTTACCCAATGACGTCTGCTTTGCTTGAAGGTATAACACAAGCACAAGGAGACCAAGGAAGAATTTTAGTTATGGATGTACACGATGCCTCCATCTTAAGTGAAGTTGCCCTACATGAAGATTCCGTCTTGTATAAAAAGAACTCTGACGATAAAAACAAATATGGTAATTTTTCACTTCGTATGAATAGAGTAAAAAAAGTCGAATCCACTAGGATCGTGTACGAGGAAGAAGACCGAGGTTATGTGGAAATGATTGGTAACGGCACACTTCCCGTTGAGATAATCATGCCGGTCGTGTCATACTTGATATTTGCGGAGTATGGATATTTACCTTCTGACACCTTAGAATGGGAGGGTGGTTCTTCAACCCTGAAGGATGCCTTTGTAACAGGAGAGTTCACACCATTAACAGATGTGACTATGCAACTGTTCCCAGAAGGAATATCTCAATTAATCCATTATTTGGCCAATTTAGGAATCATACCCATCAGTCCAAACGAAAAACCAAGTAACTTGCAGGAACTGATTCATAATGAATGGTATGCGGACTATTTTTTGGATTTAATTTGCCAAGTGGCATTGGGCGATGGGATTACCAATTTTTTGTCCGAAGAAAATGAAGAACCAAACAGTCTTATCGTTGATGCTGAAAGTGTACAGGATCTCAAAGAAACGTTGAAGGAGTGTGGTGCCAAGGGAATCGCAAAGGCAGCCGCCTATAACGGAGAACCCATTGGCGGCTACACCTACGTAACGAAACAAGATGCTAACCGAAACCGGCATATCTGTTTGCTTGGATATTATCCTGTTGACAAACCAAAATATGGAATCTTAGTATGGCTGCAAAGGAAGGAACAACTACAAGATTTGATACGCGTAGAATGGCCGGAGTTAGGTGAATACGCAGCTCAAATTTGCAAGAGGGTGATTGAAATATTATTAGATCCTGAAATCAAATAAAAGGAGGTTAATCATGAAAAGAGTATTTGTTTTTCTACTATTTGCTTCTTGCATCATCACATGCAAGGCTCAGATTCCTACATCTGGAAAAGTCGGATTAGAAAACGTACTTGAGCGCTTTCTTTCTTACGTAAAGATTGAAAGTCAATCAATAGACGAGCCAAGTATGACTACTTTTCCGATGAGCGACGGGCAAAAACAGATTGCACAACACATATATAAAGAGGTGAAGGGATTCGGAGGGAAGGATGTCAAGGTTACGTTGTCTGACGACTACTATGTTTATATTGACATTCCTTCGAACATTAAGAAGAATGTTCCTTCCATTCTGTTTATGGCTCACATGGATGTGACGCCAGAAGCTCCAGGCAATGGCATTAAACCTATCATTCATCCGAATTATGATGGTGGTGATATCGTATTGCCAAGTGGGATCATACTCAGTCCGAACTCACCACAAGGGGCGCATCTCAAAGATTTGATTGGCAAAACGATTGTTACAAGCGACGGCACCACCCTACTTGGTGCAGATGACAAGACGGGTTGCACTGTTCTTGTTACGATGGTAGAAGAAATTATCAAGAATCCAAAATTCAAACATGGACGTGTGATGGTCTGCCTCAGCCAGAACGAAGATGTAGGCAAGGCGGCACTGCGATATGATCCAAAGGTATTTGGTGACAAACCCGACATGGTTATTGATGTGGATGGAAGTACCTTTGACCAGTACTCCATTGCAAATTTCACAGCAATTGGACAGACCTACTATTTCAAAGGAAATAAGGCCCATCCCAGTTATGGAAAGAAAGAACAATATGCCGATGCATTGACGGCTGCCTCTTATTTTATTGGTCTTGTGCCACCAGAAATGAATCCAAGTGCAAGAGAAGGGAAAGAGGGATATATCCATTGTTATTCTTTGGCTCATCCTTTGGATGAATTAGGCAAGCCAAACGTCAATGATTATGTTGTGAAGGTTAGATTACGTTATTTTGACCAACAGGAAGGTGCTTATCAGAAAAAGCTAATGGACGATAATCTGCAAAAGGTTAAAGCCGCTTTCCCATTTGTAGAAGCACAAAAGACCGATGACCAGATGCAATATGAGAACATTGCCTACTCAATGCCAAACTATGTACCAGATTTGGTTAAGAAAGCCGCACATGATGCCGGAATGGAAATGAGAGAAAAATATGCTCGTGGCGGAACCACCTCTGCCATGATGGTTGCCCGTTTCCCAGATGTAATGCCTGGTGGCAGCGATTTCTATAGTGGACAAAATGCAGAACATTCATGCTATGAGTGGGCTTGCATTGAGGAACTAATGATGCTCGTTAATGCTACTGAGAACATTGTTTCTGATATTTTGAGTATAACAGTTAAATAAAGTGCTTAAGAAACAAAAGAGATTATGGGAAAGTTTATGATTGACACAGATAAGATTAGCACCGCTTATATTCGAATGAATTTAGCTTTGGCTGGCGGTATGTCAGATGCCGATGCTGAAGAGGGACAAATAATAGTGATGGACATACAAGATTCCTCAATTGTTGGGCATGCATCACTGAAAAAACATGATGGTGAAGGCGGATTTGTCTTTAGGACTCAAAAAGTGAAGGAAGTAAATTTCATTGGTTTTACTGCTGGTGACACTTTGGAGTACCTCGACACCAAGCATATTTCAGCTATCCCCCTTCGTATCATATTGCCTGTTGTCTCCTATCTTACCATATTAGAGTTTGGAATAAAGCCGACTGATGAGGTAACCTGGACGGGTGGAGTGTGCACTGTTGATGATTTGTTCCTTCAAGGGCATTATCGGCCATTGGTTGAATGTCCTGCCATGGTAGAATCTATTGGACTTGGATCCTTAAATGCTGTATTATCCAGATTAGGTTTTCTTCCGCAGGATGGTCCAGACAATCTTGAACTTCTTGAAAAGATGAGAATCTATCCTTTCCAGATGGTTGAATGGATTAATCAGTTGGCTCTTGGCGAAGGCTTGTCTCAGGTTTTTAAACCTGAAATGGACAATCCTAATGGACCTAGAAAGAGTATTAAGAAAATACAAGAGCTTCTGAAACAGTGTGGAGTTGAAGCGATGAACAAAGCTAAAGGTGAATCCAACACTTCTGTTAGTGGCTATTCCTTTGTATCAATGCCAGACAACAAACTCTATCGTGATATTGCTTTCTGTGGCAATTTCCCTGCTGATAATCCAAAATATGGAATCTTAGTCCGGCTGCATAAAAAAGAAGAATCAGAAGAATCCATGGATCAGGAAAGAAAAGAACTTGGAATACATGCAGCCAAAGCATGTAAAAATGTAATTGATTATGTAATGTCTCTTTGATAGAGAATATAATGAAGAAAAGGTTATAAAAAAAGTATGAGAGTATATCAAAAAGTACTAGCAATACTGTCTTTCGCAATTCTTTTCAGTCATAACATCAATGCTTCGACTTGCGATACAGTTTCCCAGAAACTAATGGAACAGACCTGGAAAGAGTTTCGGGAGTTACACCCTTTTAGCTTTCAGACCATTGCATTAAAACATTATGGTCAAGACACCTGCGTTTTTGTCATAAGTGAACCTCCTAGCTGGGTGTCACAAAACAGTATAAAAGAGCTGTTTAATTCGTATGGTGGCCACATGGGGATAGGCAGACATACTTGGGGTTATGATGGTGTATTGATGGATGCGATAGGTTGCGTTAAACTTGACGAGACAAAATTCTCTTCGTTTGAGAATAAACTTTTCGGGCTCATCTGTGGGTCAAATTATAAACCATATTACACAAACTTAGACTGCCCTATTCCTCATACGTATTGTTCACCTGATACCCTTCAATATATTGTAAGTGCTGAAGAATTGTATGAAATAGAGAATGCTCCGATTTTTGTAGGCTACTTACCTTGGGAAAAGGAAAAACCATATGCACATAGCATAAAATCTTGGCAAACCCTTCAAGGCTTAACTCCATCTTGTATTTATTATAGTAAAGAGCCTGGATATGTTGTTTGGATACTTAACCCAATGGCTATTTCAATGGCAGACTCTCTCTTTAAAGCAGATGCCCGTCAATTCCTATTAGATACTGATTTAATTATAGGTGCATTTCCTTCTATAAACGGAGTCGCATTAATAGGACGAGAACGTCAAACGCCTGTTGATGTTTTGCCTCCATTACGAGCTGAAACCATAAAGCTTTTAGCTCAAAGCGTCAATGACACATTGTTTGTATGTATTCCATCTGATTCAACTCAATGTATAGAAGATACTTTATATACAACACCAGTATTGATGAATGAATGTCTAAAGCATACGGAATTGGGTAATCTAATGGTGCTGTCAGCAGTTTTTTTATTGTCATATGGCACCAACAACCATACATTTGATTACTTTATGACAGATTATCCCTTCCCTTATGATGACGCGCATGATGAAAGTGGATTAGGAAATATATGTTCTTCGTATTGGTACCCAAACTTTGACGGTTGCTACCATTCGTTGTCGTTAGGAGAAACAGAGTGCTTATATCCCATGTTTTTTGAATCTGACAAAGAAAAGGAAACAGAAAGTAACAGCGCATACAAATTCTTTATATCGCAAAAAAACGTAGACTTGATAAGGGCAAAACAATATGCATTTATATATCAGGCATTTAAGATGCAAAACCGTTTCACTGGTATTCCTTCAGTAACACTGCCGGACAACCATAATGCGTGGGTTGATGCTCCTTCTTCCGTCGTAACCAATGCCCCATTCGCAAATATCAGTTTTATAATGCAATAAGAAATAAGAAAATGAAAAAAATAATATCCATACTATTCTTTTTGTGCTTTATTAATTGTAATTTTATAAATGCACAACGTATTCCCTTGTTACCTAAAGTACCAACCAGATTTACTATACCAAAAGTACCAACCAGATTTACTATACCAAAAGTACCAACCAGATTTACTATACCAAAAGTTGAAACTATTACAGCAGCAAGAGTAGCAGAAACAGCAGCAAGAGTAGCAACAAGAACTGTAGGCAAGGAAGTTTTGCCTGGAACTCTTCAAGGCCCCCAAAAAAGACAATCTCCTTCATTTAATAATTCGTCTCGTTATGGTATTCCTAGCGAATTGGATTATGACATGGAAAACAGAGGCTTTATTAAGAAGGAACATATATATTCTCCCTCAGATAACTCAACTTTGTTATTTGAGACTACAGAAAATAAGGATATTACAGTTCCATCAAGCCTAAATTCTCATGCAAGCCCTCCAAAAGTTAATTTAGAGAAGTTGCGGTTGAAGGTGATGATGAAACAAAACCGTTTGAACAAAAATGAAATGAAAACGGATGAATTTATATTTATTGGATTACTAATCAATCAAAATGAATATGGAGAATATTATGTTACAAACTATGCAGCATAGGAAAATTCTGTTCCTCATATCGCTGCCCAGTACATCTGAATTTAAAGACTGTATTACAGATGTATACGAATGTTTAGATGAGCTTCGCCAACTTCATGTTGATGTTCGTGAACACATTCGACATGAAGACTTAGCAGAAGCAAACAATTATGATGTTGTTATTGTAGTAGCACATCGTGATACATCCTCTAACGAATTGTTATTATCAGATGGTGCTTTATCTATGAAAGAGTTTGTATCAAGCATCCCCTCTGATTTCAAAGGTGTTATAGACTTTTCGTCTTGTTATTCTGCGACTGCTTTCAATGCAATTAAAGATCATTGTCCTCATTGCAAAGTTCAAGTTGCTCTTGTTGAGACAACCCTACTGAGGAGACTAATTATCTATCCCACGCTCGTTGAGTATTTGTATGACAATCCGGAGATAGACTACGGTACGGCATATAAGGAGGTTTCAAAAGCCTTTGATGATGTCGTGGATGGAATAGATGATATAGATATGGGTAATTTACCTATGACCCATCTTGGTCAGCAAATGTCATCTATTTACTCTCCATCTGAGGTTAGGCGTGACTGTCCTTTCCAAATACTTGTATTCTTTCACTATGATGTAGAAAAGGAAGTAGTTAAAGTGAAAGCACAAAGATGGCAAACGAATGCTATAATACGTGATGATTTTGAGATACCTATTGAGATGAAAGAAGGGGAAAAAATCTCTGTGACTCTCAGTTTCGATTCCCCGGACAATGCAAATATCAAAGAAAAAGATGGTGAATACAATAAAACAATCACAATACAAAAAGTAATGGTTGTTGAAAGGTTCGTTGTTACAGTACTACCTGATTTTAAAGGAAATGGATTCTTGGCAAATATTGAGATGGCAAAAGAAGATATTTGCTTTATAAGATGTGCTTTCAACATCGATGTGGTAGACCACGAGAATAAAGCACCAGCGGAAGTTGTAGCAGAAGTACCTATTATTCCAGAAAAAGCTGAAGAAAAATTACTTTGTTATTCTGATGTGTTTACAGGAAGACTATTTAGTCGTAGTAATTATACTCAATTCCAAAATATAATAAAGAAAAAAGAAAACGAGGAAGAGAAATTGTTCTTTGTTAGAAAGTTTGTCTATAATAATGATTTGTTCATCAAACAACTTATTTCATTTTTAGAAGAGAAAGAAAGTGAGTTGTCAGATCTTTTACGTCAAGATGATAAAAAGTCAGAAATAACATTTGATTTAGTTCCTTTATTAAAGAAATATGTTTCGAAATTACAAAGGAAGTTGGATGTTCTTGAGGGGAAGATATTAAGTGTTAAGAAAGTAAAAGGTGTTAATGTCAATTTTGAGGAGGCAGCACTTAAGTTTCCTCCTATAGAATGGGCTTTTATTGATATCTCATCAGAAATAAAGAACCTCGATTATCAAATTGACATGTTGAAAGTATTCAGAGAAATAAGAGACGAAATTAGAGATGAATGCAAAAAAGGAAAAATCAAAAAGGATGAAATAAAAGAACTTGTCACCCAGTTTCTGGAACATCCTCATCATGACCATGTTGACCAAGACTTGTATGACATTTTTAAGGAAAGTGGAACCGGATCTATAATCCATTCCAGAAGTCAGGGTGCAACAACGCCTTTCTTGGCATTGGTTCTTGCCATGATAGAAAAAGAATATATAAGTACTGATAATGGAAAAGAAGAATGGTTTATTAATGTAGATAAATTCATTGATTTTAGTAAGAATGAAGGTTCGTTGCGAACCCTAAAGAGTAGAATCAACAAACTTGTTGGTCTTTTAGAAAACAAGGATGTTCTTGGGAAAATCAAAAACTACCAAAAAACCGAGGCGGGAAGAATTAGTATAACTGCTTATTATCTGCTTAAAGTGAAAGTAAGCATAACATAAGGAAACCACATTTCTTTAGTATTTGATACATACGGGTCAGCGTTTCATACGTTTGGCCCGTATGCTTTTTCTTTTATTGTACCTTTGCAACCAGAAAGTTACAATAAAAAACAATTGAATTATGAAACAGATTTTAATTTCCATTCTCGTATTGTTCTTCAGTGCATCAACTTGCAATGCTCAGGGCTTTGCAAAAGCTGCAAGATCAGTTTACAAGTGCTTAGGTGCTAATAAAGCAATGATTGGAGCTAATGCTGTTAGAGGTTACTCCATACAAGAACAGCAAAGGCGTCGGATAGCTCGGAGTGTAGTCAGTCAAACGCTCTCATCAACCACTCTTCTGAATTCCGTAGCGGTCGCTAATGCCAAGTGCGCAACAGCAAATATGGCATCAGCATTACTCGTATCTCCTCGTTTGCATGATGTGACAAAATTGCCAAAGGAAATACTAAAGAACGATTCTACTCTAATTCCAATTTTCCCAACAATGTCAACGGACACAACGTCTGTTGTAAATGGAGGTAATCACTAATAAAAACTACTATGGATAAGGAGTATATTAAATCAAAGTATATAGAATCATTGACAGAAGAAGAGCAGAACTTGATTACTCTCTTCTCTGTCATTTGTATCGAAGGAGTATCAGTTAATGTGGTTTGCAATATCTTAAAACCAGATAATCCACGAGAATTCAATTCGCTCGTCGAAAAATTGTGCGGATGGAACTGGTTATTTTGTGACAATCAAACGATTTATAGTGATCCTCAGATTGCTGCCGCTGTTTTGGAAATATCAGAACTAAAGTCTGATTCTGTTTTCAAGTTGTTGTCTACTTTGAGTGAGTACATTGTTTTGAAGCCGCTTGATGATATGATTTCAAGGCAGGAATACTTTGTTGTTGCTCGGCTCCTCCTGACGTATATTATGGGACAATGGGAGGTGAATTGTCCTGGCAATAGTCTGGTATTATCCCTTTTCTCGAAAACAGTGGTTGCATTCGCAACTAATGTTGAATTGTCATTCTTTGGGAATAAGAGGCAACCCGCCTATACTCTTGAAGATAGAATTGATTTCAGATTATTGGATTTTTTAAAAGAAAAAGAAGTATTCCATCCAGAAGAAAGTGTTAATCGTTTGTTAGGCGGATTGTTTACCAGTATATTTAGATATGAAGAGGCCAAGGCTGCTTTTCAGATAGCAGAATCAATCGACGATGAAGATGCTGATTTGTTATTGGCTCAAGCAATAATGTATGAGAATCTTGGCATTCAGGGAAAAGCTTTCCAGTATGCCTATCGTGCCTATCTTATGAATAAGGAATACTGGAATGATGATGCAAACATCAAGGTCTGTCTTTACATCGCCTATCTATGTGCAATTTGTGAGTCCCCAGAAAACTGCAAGTACTGGCGTAACATTGCACGTTCACTTCTGGGTGAAAGGACAATTCCTGCAGGTCATATATTCAGCATAACTCTGAAAGAGATTGAGGCATTACTTCATTTAGATGATAAAGCGCTCGCCTTTCAGATACTTGACTCTGCAGAACTCGACGTATATAAGCTATATGGGGGCGATGCTCCTGAAATGGCCCGAATCTCATATATTCGTAGCCTAGTTGATGGTGAAGTGGGGCATCTTCGTAAGAGCAATGATTATTATCGTCGCTACGTGAACACTAATCATTTAAACTATGGTTATAGTGTTGGTGACACTGCTGTGCTCTATTCGGCAATCATTAATGATAATATCATTCGTGGTAACAATAATACAGCCAATATTTTTGCCATCAAGATGCAAGACCTTTATGCGGAAGGTTCAAATATTGCTCCAGGTGTAAGGCTAAGTCAGGCTTTTGCAAACTGTGCATCAAATCTGGCAGATGAATGTTATGATTTAAGCGAGGCATACCTTGAAGTGGCCCAAAAGATTTATGAAGATGAACTTAAACCAGATGATGACACTCTTTCAGAAATATCACCAGTCTTTCATGATGGCGTCATCCCTAAATCTGTATTAATGACAGAAGAAAATAGAATCATCAAGATTGTTACCATCAATATCTGTTTGGAAAACGGGAGAATTGACGAAGCGAAACAACTAATTAAAGAATCGGCAGAGAAAGAAGAGGATATTCTTGAACGTCATAAATGGGACATTCATATGGGACGGGTATTAGTCAAAGAAGGAAAGTTGGACGATGGCCTTGAAATGTGGAGAAAAGCTATCAGCAATGTTCCCAATGCTACCAAGTTCGTAGTTGCAAAAGAAATTGCAGAATGGGCACGCACCTATGATTTGATTTACGATGCAATGGGATTTTATGAAGAAGCATTGCAAGCTGAAACGATGGTCTATGGTAAAACCTGCGAAATAGCAGAAGCTCTTCAATGTTATGCTGATGTACTTGAACTTTGTGGCTTAAAGGGAAAATCAGAAGAACCTTGGAAACAGGCAATATTGTTGATGCGCTCTATGGGTGACAACGATGGTATTGCACTGTTATATTTCTCATGGGGTGCTTCAAAACAAGATTATGAAGCAGAATGTCTTCTGAAAAAGGCCATCGAATTATGGGAGCCTGGACACGATGTATTTGATGAAACCCTTTCCTATATGAACTATCATTTGGCATTAAGCCTTGGTATGCAAGGTAAGACTGATGAAGCGAGAGTGTCGGCGAATGAGAGCGTTAGGCTATTCCCTACTGAATACCCAGTACATCTGTATGATGAGATAGAAGCATATCTATAAGGCGTTTAGCGGCATAGCTTTATACGTTTGGCATAACATGTTCCATCCATTAAATAAATTTGCAGATAAAAAGATGATAAAGCATGAAAGGGTTACTATTATGAACTGTATTACAAGAAGTTTGCCACGTGTTGTCAGATATGATGATTGGAGCTATGAACTTGGAAAGGTCGAGTTTGAAGGTGAAAAGAAATACATTCCTCCTTATGACAACAATAACGACGGTGGAGATGCAGGAGGATGTTTCTTTGCTCTGTTTGTTGCTATAGCTATCATTTGTTTTCTTGTGTATGTTTTTAGCCCATGAGGATTGGACTTTTGCAACATATAAAAACCATCTCTATACGTTTGCAGAAATAACTGATGAGCAGAGTGTACCTTTGCATCAGAAATCTAAAATACAACAACATTATTAACAATTAAAGACATACCGTTATGAAGAAGTTAGTTTTATTCGTTTTTGCGATGATTTCAGCAATCGCAAGTATGGCTGATAACGAGTTTTCTTGTTGGTCTAATATCGATTCCATTTCGCCTGAGGATTTATACAGCGCAGGTAAGGTGTTTTATACTTATGGAGATACAGTCAGTGCCGCAAAGTGTTTTGAAAAAGCTTCTGAATTTGATGCTGAGGCTCAGTATGTCTATGGACTCTTCACGATGGGGGGCTATGGCGGGGTAAAGAAA
>Ga0247608_10004903_pt1 | contig 14738 bp, 17 predicted proteins | sample 176DNAGHGlowgp2_FD_193490 | JGI IMG/M metagenome (GOLD analysis project Ga0247608, IMG submission 193490) | Sheep rumen microbial communities from Palmerston North, Manawatu-Wanganui, New Zealand - 1766 DNA GHGlow gp2 | ecosystem: Host-associated > Mammals > Digestive system > Stomach > Rumen ...
GGAAAGCGGACAATAATTGAAAAAGAATTCGTAACTTTGCGGCGTAATGTCTAATTGAAACGCTTATGAGCACCCAGATGAATCAGCAAATTGCCGACTATTTCAAGACCCAGCCCGTTGTGCGGGCATGGATTTTCGGCTCCTTCGCCCGCGGCGAGGAAACGCCGCTGAGTGACGTGGATATTCTCTTTGTTCCCGACTATCATTCAGGCAAACCATTCACACTCTTCACCCATGGGGGCATGCTGATGGACTTGCAGGAACTGCTTGGGCGTGAGGTCGATTTAGTGGTGGAGGGCACATTGCGCCCCTACGCTGCAGAAACCGCTAACCGTGATAAAATCCTGATTTATGAGAGAAAGAGCGAGGGATAAGGGCAGGCTCCAAGACATCATCGAGTACGCCGATAATGTGACGATGCTCATCAAGGGATTCGACTTAGAAATGCTGGTGACCGACAAACGCACCTACTATTCAGTGGTGAAGAACATCGAGGTTGTAGGAGAGGCTGCCTACATGCTGACCAAGGCTTTCAAGCGCACACACACCGAGGTTCCTTGGAAGGTTATTCAGGGAATGCGCCATTTCTTAGTTCACGACTATGCTACCATAGACGATAAGGAACTATACAACACCGCCATCAACGACATTCCCGTACTGCGCCAGCAGGTGGCGCAGTATCTCGCTGAGACCGACTGGCAAGCATGGGAGTCCGTCCCCGACGATTCTGACCCCGATGAGGATTTGGCAAAAATCGCCCGCCGCATGAAGGCCAAAGGCTTTATCGTTGAGGACATCGCCGAGATAACCGGCCTCACCGCCGAGGAAATCGAGGGGCTGTAAGGTATAATGGCAACGAATCATCCACATATCGACCATGAGCAGCCAAATCCAATTTGTCAGACAAAAACTCCAAGAAATCCTTTTCGTTTTGAGCTTTATAATAGTCCAAATCAATAACTGCCTTCATGGCCTTTAAGGAATACTTACGGAATTCGTTTTCCTTTTTGTTCTGATAATTGTTCTCGCTTAAATCAAGCCGACTTGATTAAGTAACTCTTTTTTAGTGTCAGCCTTGCCAAACAGCAATCCACATATTATTAAGATTGCTACCATTATTATAAATTCTGCCATATCAAGTAAGATTGTAGCTCTCCTAAATCTAATATAACACTATTGATTCATTTGTATCACCTTCTTCTGCATATCCATAGCCATGACAGCCATCATTTCGTTCTGATCCATGTCATCAGGGAAAGTCCATTCCAACTGGTAGGAAGGAACTACGGGATTATCCTTCACCTCGTATTCAATTCCCCAAATCATAAGTCTCCTGATTTTCTTCCAGTTCAATGGCGGTCGATATGCCCCATATCGAGCGATTTCTTGACACGATTGTATCACAAAAGGAGATTTTGATGTCCACGGAATGCGGAGATGGAGTATCAGTTGATTACTGCGGACGGCAAGCTGTCGGGGGCAGATTCCGTAAAAATGGTAAATATCTCCGTAATATGTTTATGCGCTTTTTGCGGGAAAAGCAGTAACTTTGCGGTCGAAATTAATAATCGACTGCGAGAACAGGCGGCGCCTCAGCAATTCGAGCGAACTCGATTGCATTTGGCTTGCACTGTCCTTGCGCGGAAATAATAAACGCATAGACAATAAGATGATGAAACAGTTACTAATGACAGCAGCAATGCTTGTGCTCTCCTTCACGGCAGCAGCACAAGAAACCATATTCCCGGCGAAATTTACGGCTCCTGCTGAGTATAACACAGGCAAAGTACATATCTCTGTATTGAGCCGTAGTGAGCATCAGATGACAACCAACTTCCTCTTCGAACGCGGCAGCCACAATTCGTGGCACTATCATCCTAATGCCACTCAGGTGCTGATGGTGCTCAATGGTGAAGCCTATTATCAGGAAGAGGGGAAGCCCAAACAGTTGCTCCGCAAGGGTGACGTGGTGACTACAGCTCCGAATGTGCGCCATTGGAATGGTGCCACACCAAATAGCGACTGCGAATGTATGACCGTCAGTGACCTCGTCCCTGGTGAGGAGCATGCGGTACAATTACGGAAGGTGACAGACGAGGAATTCTCAGCCCCAATAAAATACGAGACCATGATTGTCCGTCTGGCTGAAATCGAAGTATATCCGCAGCACCTCAAGGAGTATCTCGAATTTGCCAACGAGGTGGACCGTCTGAGTGTGGAACGAGAGCCTGGTGTCGTATGTCTTTACCCGATGCAGAGTGCCGAGGACTCCACGAAGATCCGCATCCTGGAAATCTATGCCTCCGAGGAAGCCTATCAGCAGCACCTGAAGACCGACCACTTCCAGAAATACAAGCAGGGCACGCTCCACATGGTGAAAGACCTGAAACTGCCCACGATGAAACCGCTCGACCCAGAGACGATGAAACTGATATTCAAAAAGCAGAGATAATATGGACTACGTAAAACTTGGGAACTCAGACCTGCGTGTGTCGCGCATCTGCCTTGGATGCATGGGGTTCGGCGATCCCACCATCGGACAGCATTCATGGACGATTGGTGAGGAGCCTACACGTGAGATCATACGCCGATCTCTCGACCTTGGCGTGAATTTCTTTGATACGGCCATCGCCTATCAGTTGGGAACATCGGAACAATATGTGGGAGTGCCCCACAACCTCTCTGGTGTGATGGCCGTCAACAAACCCACGATGAGCGAGGAGCCCGTCTGGGTGGCAGCAAGCAGAAACAAATAATCATTGAACCATATGAAGAAACTGTATCTATTGACATTGGCCTGCATGATGGCCATACAAGGCTTCGGACAGAGTTCCGTAGTGTATTTCACGAATGACATCACGCCTGAGTCGCTGGTGAGCATCTACGAGGCATTGGGCGTGAACAGTGAAGGCAAACGCGTGGCCGTGAAAATCTCCACGGGCGAGTCGAGCCGCACCAACTACCTGCGCCCTGAGTTCATCAAAGGTCTGGTGCAGAAGGTGAATGGCAACATCGTGGAGTGTAATACGGCCTACGGTGGCAGCCGAGGCACAACGGCAGCCCATCGTCGGGCCATCGCCGAGCGTGGTTTCAACGATATCGCTACAGTAGATATCATGGACGAGGAAGGTGAGATGCAACTGCCCGTCACAGACACCAGGCACATCAAGTACGACATCGTGGGTTCCCACCTTCAGAACTACGACATGATGATCAACCTCGCCCACTTCAAGGGACATGCTATGGGCGGCTTCGGCGGCGTGCTGAAGAACCAGTCCATTGGTGTGGCATCCAGCAGCGGCAAGCTATACATCCATTCTGCCGGGCGAAGCACCAACCGTTGGATGAGCGACGACCAAGATGGCTTTCTGGAGTCGATGGCGGCAGCGGCTCAGGCCGTCCACAACTACTTCAAGCAGGATGGGCGTGACATCGTCTATATCAACGTGATGAACAACCTCTCCGTCGACTGCGACTGCGACGGCAATCCTGCTTCACCCAAGATGAAGGACATCGGCATACTGGCCTCACTCGACCCTGTAGCCCTCGACAAGGCCTGCCTTGACCTCGTGTTCAACCACCAATCGGTAGCCGGCGACGATGCCTCACCATTGATTCAGCGCATTGAGAACCTGCATGGCACTCATACCGTAGAGTATGCTGAACAGCTCGGACTCGGCTCACAGCAGTACACACTTGTCAATCTCGCCGAGCAAACAGGCATCAAAAGCACAGACTCGAAATCTCATCATCTCTACAACGTCTATACTCTCGACGGCAAGAAACTGCTTACCAATGCCAGCAGTCTTGACGGGCTGGAGAAGGGAACGTATATCGTCAATGGAGAGAAAAGAATCATTTCATGCCAAACCGGCTACTGAAGTTGATTCGGACGCCATTGTCATCGACCATCATGTCGTATGCTCGTCAAGTTGGCGAAACACCACTTCATCGTCTTGGTAAACCACCTTGCCGCGAAGGTCGCGACTGTTAATCTCTGTTCCCTGAGCCATAGCCGTAACGATACGCTTGATATGGTCTTTCAGGATCTTATAGGCCGGCTGTGGCATGGCACCGTGATCATAGCCCTGCATCTCGTAGAGCGTCACGTCCTTATGGCCTGCCAGCTTCAGCATACGCCAGAAGTAGGCCTGTTCCTCATAACGTCCGAAGAGTTCCAGCTCTCTGTCGCCTGAAATGATGACGATAGGCGGCGCATCAGCACGCACATAGGTAAGAGGAGCATACTGGTCGATGGTGGCCTGCAGTGGCGAAATACCCTGCTGCTTACGGATGTTGTAGTGGGTGATGCATTGTCCGCTGAACGGTACGAGGGCAGCCAGCGAGTCGGCATCCACACCATATTTCGCCAGCCACTTCTTATCCAATCCGATGAGGTCGAGCAAATAGCCCCCTGCGGAGTGTCCGGCCACGAAAATGTAACAATGTAACAGTGTTACAATGTTACAATCCCAAAGTGTTACATATCAAGTGTGTAAACATATTTCGTAGTTTGCAGGTTGATGGTGAATTTGGTATATATACCTGATTATCAATGCTTTATATTTGGCAATTTTAGGGCTAATGAAACTCCGACTTTATAGGCATGAAACTCCGACTTTACAGCCACCTTTCTCCCTGAAAGGTGGCTGTTTTCTCCAAGAAAGCATACATGACATCTGTTTGTAAAATAATTTTGATTTGTTACTTGCCTCGTTTTGACAGCATTTATATCGCTTTTGTAACAGTTTTGTAAAAATTTCACCAACTTTCGAATGTAACATTGTAACACTGTTACATTGTTACAAAACCGCCTAAAAGTGCCCTTTTTGCTATCTCGACATTGCAAAAAGATTTGACCACTTTAGAATGCAGGCAGGTTTGCCGAGTTTCGTCATGAGTGTGAGTGAATGGATCAAGAAAACAAACGCGAACTCGTGTTACGACATATTGTTAAACACTCTTAAAGTTTTCGATGAATCGCCTGCGATACAAGACAGTCTTCTTACCTTTGCAGCCAGAAATGTGTACTGGGCTGTCCCACGAAAACAATGACTCTCAAGCATTAAGTCATGAACAAAGACGAAAAACGCGAATTACGTCGTAAGCGGCTGATGGACAACAAAGCCTATCAGACGATGAACGGACTGACGCGCTACATGGACCGATACTACCTGGATGCGCTCATCGGCATCATTCCCGGCTGGGGTGACGCCATAGCCTTGCTTTGTGTCGTGCCGTTCGTCTATTTTTCGTCGAGAGTCATCAAGAGCATTCCTCTGACATTGGCAGTCTTGAATAATGCCCTCCGCGATGTACTGATGGGAATGATTCCGTTCTTCGTTGGCGACGTTATCGACTTCTTCCATCGTGCCAACATCCAAAACATGCAGATGATTCAGGGGTTTGTTGACGGCGACGAGACCATCATCAAGCAAGTAAACCAACGGGCCTGGCAGTCTGCCATTGTTCTTCTCGTACTGCTACTGCTCATAGCCCTTATGATATGGGTACTCGTCAGCTTTGGCAGCTACCTGTATTCTTTGGTGGCATCCATCTTCTGAACCGCTTACTGGTGCACATGAGACCAAGAACGCTGAGTGAATGGAGGGATTTTTCGACTTTTGTTCTTTTGTCTCGTGTTTTTATGCTACCTTTGCACACATATTTTATAAATTGACTTTATGCCAATCCGCGTGATATCCCTGTTGCTGCTCGCGACTATGAGCAGTCTGGTTCTGCCCTCGTCAGCGCAGAGCCTCATCCAACGCGCCGACAGCACTCTTGCCGCCAGATACTACCGCCTGGGCAACATCGACACCACATATATCATGCGACCACAGACGAAGTGGACCATCACGGCGAGGATGAACGTATCGGGGGCGAAGATGGAGTCAGAAGGCATCAAAAACGGCCAGCATTTCAAGGCGGAGATGGAAGCCAACAGGAAAGCAACGCTCAGTATGGGCGTGAGTTATCTGGGATTCGGGCTCAGTGTTTCACTCAATCCTGCCAAACTGATGGGCAGGTACCGCGACTATGAGCTGAACTTCAACAGCTATGGGCGTCGTTTCGGTTTCGACGTCATCTATCAGGATGCTCATAATTTCACTGGCTGGCACGACCATGAAGGCATGGACCGTATAGAACTGCCTGAGGGTATGCTGAAAGTGAAGACGCTCAACTTGAATGCCTTCTACGTCTTCAACAGTCGCCGATTCTCTTATCCTGCCGCCTTCTCGCAGAGTTACATCCAGCGCCGCTCCGCAGGCAGTTTCCTCCTGGCAGCATCGGGGATGGGTCAGCATGCCACCCTCGACTGGGAACAGGAGATGCAATTGAAGATGACGAACATCGGGCTTGGGGCAGGCTATGGCTACAATTACGTGCCAGGTGAGGGTTGGCTGCTGCATATCTCAGCCCTGCCCACTTTCATCGTCTACAGCAACACGTCAATGACTTTCGGCGACGACCGCATACCCCTTCACTACCACTTCCCAGAGGCCATTATCACAGGGCGCGGTGCCGTCGTCCGTCAATGGGGCAACAAGTTCCTCGGCTTATCGATGGTGTTCAACTTCACCAACATCGGGGACAAGGAAAACCTCGCCGTACAAAACATAAAATGGCGCATCCGAACATTCTTCGGACTGCGCCTGGGTAAGAGGTGACTATTCAGAAATAATCAGTAGTTCTCGGCTTTCACCTGGAAGTAGGACTGCGGATGGTTGCAGACGGGGCACTCCTCAGGGGCTTTCTTGCCGATAACGATATGTCCGCAGTTAGAGCACTGCCAGATCACATCGTTGTCCTTCGAGAACACGCGTTCCTTATTGATATTGTCGAGCAGTTTGCGATAGCGGGCTTCATGTTCCTTCTCAATCTGACCTACAGCCTCAAACTTCTCGGCAATCTCGTCGAAGCCCTCCTCACGAGCCTCCTGAGCCATACGGGCATACATGTCTGTCCACTCGAAGTTCTCACCATTGGCAGCTGCCTCGAGATTCTCTGGCGTAGACTTGATGGCCCCACCCTCCAGCAGCTTGAACCACATCTTGGCGTGCTCCTTCTCGTTGGCTGCCGTCTCCTCAAAGATGGCAGCAATCTGTACATAACCGTCCTTCTTGGCCTTCGATGCCCAGTAGGTGTACTTGTTTCTGGCTTGCGACTCGCCGGCAAAGGCTTCCTGCAGGTTCTTCTCGGTCTTTGTTCCTTTCAGTTCTTTCATTGTCGTAAAATTTAGATGATACTATTTACTGTTTCCTACAATTTTGGAGATATCCATGATCATACCGTTACTGCCGACAATTTGGGGCATCTTGCCGTCCCACTTCTCAATCATATCCTCCTGGACGATCATCGGCGAGAGCGAGGCAGCAATAGTACGGTTATAATAGGCTTCTGCATCAGCCTTGATCTTCATGGCCTTGGCGTTACCTTCTGCCTTAGCTACAGCTATCTTGGCGTTGGCCTCAGCTTCCTTCACCTCGTTCTCGGCCTTCAGGGCGCTCTGGATGGCGGTGTTCTTGGCATCGATCATCGAGAGCAGAGACGATGGGGGCGTGATCTTCGAAGTGAACTCCTCAACGAGGAATCCCTCAGACATCAGCGACTTCTCCAGACGAGCACGGACATCGCGCTCGAAATTGGCACGATTCGACATCAGCGAGTCCGATGTGTATTGGTTGGCGCAGGTGCGGTAGGCCTCGTAGATGCAGGTGCGGATATAGCCCTCCTCAAGTTCTTTCACGCCAACACGGTATTTGGTGAAGATATCGCAGGCCTTGTCGGGGTTGATGCGGTAGGCGATGGTGGGATCCATCTCAAAGAGAGAGGCATCCTTGGCATTCACGGAGAATGTCTCATACTGCTTCCGCTGCGTGAAGGTGGGATAAGTGAAGACGTTGGTGGTGATGGGGTTGTAGAACACCCAACCCTTACACGTTCCTTCCACGCCTCCATAGTCCTGTTCATTGAGCGACCACTTGTGGAAACGGATGCCAACCTCGCCCGAATCAACTACGGTGCAGCAGGTGGCAAAAAGGATCAGCACCAATGCGATGCATCCTCCGGCAATAGCCAAAATACGGTAATTCTGTTTCATCGTTCTTCAATTAATATTGTCTGCGTCGGCAAAGATACGAAAAAATTTCTGTACTCTCCAAACAAAATAGCGGAAAGTTCCAAATAATCTCGTATTAAAGAAAAATTGAAATCATTCAAACGGAAGAAAGAACAAGCTGACACCGATGACTGAGATGAGGGCTCCAAGAACAGCTCGCCAGGTAATTCGCTCATGGAAAAGCCAATAAGACGGCAGGAGAATGATGATTGGCGTCATTGCCATCAGTGTAGAGGCGATACCTGCGGCTGTATATTGTACGGCCATCAGCGAGAAGCCTACACCTACAAAAGGGCCGAAGATGGTGGTGGCTGTGGCGACAGCAAGTCCCTTCCTGTCGTGCATGGCTTCACGCAAAGGGGCCATTCCATCGCGGAAATATAATAATAAGGTGAAACCGATGATGCCTGCCACGCAGCGATAGAAGTTGGCGCTGAAGGGCACCAGCCACTCGGGCATTTCCGCCCCAACGTCGTAGTGATCCATTCCTATCTTACTCAGCACCAAGCCGACACCCTGACACACAGCCGCACCTATGGCGAACAGTACACCATTCACAGGCAATTTCAACGACACCTTATGATGTTCACCTCGTCCAAGCACGGAGATGCTGATACCCAAGAGCGTCACCAGCATCGCCACTACGCTCATCACCGTCATCTGTTGCCCTAACGTCACCCACGCCATCAAGGCTGCCGACAGAGGGGCGAGGGTCATAAAGAGCTGTCCATAGCGCGAACCTATGATAATATAGCATTGGAAGAGGCAGAAATCGCCTATCACATAGCCCACTAATCCAGACAACAGCATCCATCCACAGGCTTCTCCTGATACACCAACAGGCAAGGGGTTCCCTGTTACCACACCAAAGAGCAACAGCGAGAACACTAACGCCAATGCCATTCTCAAGACGTTCAGGGTAAGGTTGCCCAGTCGTTTCGAGCCAAACTCGCTCAGTAATGCTGTGGCCGTCCATGAGAACGCCACACCTATAGATATCAATTCACCTAAATACGTCATCGTTCGATTTTTATGCGCCCGCAAAGGTACAACATAATAGCGGAACCCACAAATATTTAGAGTGAAAAAAAACAAGCTTGGCCTTAGATACCAGTAACTACAAAACGGGCGCCGCTGGTAAATTCTGTGTCGAGGAAAATGTCATAACCCATCGAAATGGCAAGGCGTTGGGCCAAAGGCAGGCCAATGCCAAGGCTATGTTCGTCGGCAGAGAGGCGGACGAAGGGAGTGAAGATACGTTCGGCATCCTCGGCGGGTATGACAGGACCTTCATTGGTGACTGATATGGCGTAGGTACCATCGGCATTTGCATAACAGCTCATCAACACGGTTCCACCGGTAGCATACTTGTCGGCATTATCAAGCAGGCAGTTCAGCAGTTCCTGCAACAGCGGGCTGACATCAACCATCACATCGTCGGCAACTTCGGTCTTGAACTCTGTAGCCAGTTTGCGGTTCTTGTCGATGTCCGAGGGATGCAAATCGTAGCTGTTCAAGATGGAGCGCGCCATTTCATTCAGTCCTACCCTATCAGGCCTTGGTGTCGGGAAATCGTCGCCATAGAGACTGAACAGGATGAGCTGATGTGTGGAGGTTGACACATGGTAGGCATTGCGGCATACGTCATTGCGCAGTTGCATGTAGTCGTCGTGGGGTATCTGTCCGTCTCCGTCGATAATAAGCTCTACCGTATTAATCAGCGTGAGCAGCGGAGAGCGGAGTGCTTCCCAACAGATAATCTTCTCCTCGTTGCTGATACCTGTTGTTCCCTGTGCAAACGAATCGAGCACAGGATCAATCAGCGTCTCTACGCTTTTGGCGGCGACAAGGATGTCTTTGTACCGCTTGGGGCGCTCTTCGGGCTTGAGGCGGAAGTCAGGATTGTTGAAAATACGTGCATAGCCCCTCAGTATGTTGATGGGTGACTTCAGCTTTTCTTGTATCGTACTGACAAAGGCGCGACGGATGGCCTGCCCCGCCTCTGTGTTACGACGAGCCTCCTGCAATAAGAGGAACTGCTCCTTCAGTCGGCGGTTCTTCTGATGGCGATAATAAAGCATGCCTACGAGCAGACCGATGATAGCCAACGCCATGAGACCGACTATCACCAACTGGATGTGTCTCATCCTTGCCTTTTTCTGCTCGGCCTGAAGAATATCGATGTCGTGCTCCATATCCTCCACGTGAAGTTCCAGGGCTTCGCGCTCAGCTATAAGCTTAAGGCTGTCCTTCAGTTCTGAGGCCCTGAAGGCCTGCTGCCAGTCGCCCATCTGCTCATAGACATCGATGCGCAACTCTGTGGCTGTCAGCGGTACGTCGATGGAGTCACACCAGGCGAGGGCACACTGATAGTCATTCTGCATGAGACAGTGGCTCACCATCACCTGCTGGAGGTTGGCTGCATTGAACTGCTCTGGCTGAAGCTGGCGGATACTGTCATACCTTGCAAAATAATGGCCAAAGGCCTCACGGTCGCCTAGCTTGTTGGCAATGATACAACGGTAACCCAACACGCCGCTCTCGTACATCGGGTTCTCGAGCATCTGCTGCGGCAGACTGTCAAGACATGCCATTGCTTCAGCAGGACGCTTGAAACTGAGCGACTGGGCCAGCGAGAGATACACATTGAACGCTGCCACAGGATCCTTCTCTACATCTATGTCCTGCAACGCACGCCGGAAGAACTTCTCGCCTACCTCAGGCTGGTTACGACCGTTATAGAAAAAGCCCATCCCCATGTTTGCAATATAGAGATACTGCTCCTGATGGCGCTCTTTGATGTCGTCGGTAATATAGTTAATCTCGGCAAAGGCACGATGGAAGTATTTATGGTTCACGTCATATATCACGCGATTCATCCACGTACGGTAGAACATCGCCCAGTTCTGGCGCCCCTCTAGATAGTCCATGAATGCCTCGTGCGCCTCGTAGAAATCGGAGTCGCTGCCATTCATCTGCGTTTCATAGAGGCGCTGGACCATTGCTTGCTCCTGATCTGATGGCTGCTGTTGTGCCTTCTGTTCAGCAGACTTCTGCTGAGCGACGAGGGTTATGCTCATCGCCAGCAGAACTACTGTGAAAACAATCTTTTTTATCTCTAATACCTTCATGTTCTTGCTTTAGTCACAAATTTAGTCGTCTGTCCTGATCGCTTCATATGCTGAAAAGCGATGCAAAGGTACAAATAAACTTGGATACTTGCAATTATAAAAGCAGCATGAGGATAGATTTTGCGAATTCTGAAACATTATTTGTGAATTCTGCAAATTGGGCCTCAACAGAGATTCCCCTTTTTCCTACTCTGTCGCATCATGCATCCAAGCCGTCACTGTCTGGCCCATAAGCTGCTTGAAGGCGGCTCCAAAAGTGCTGTAGCTGCGGAAACCGCTCTCCTGAGCCAGATGCTGGGCGGTAAAGGAACGGTTGGTGGCTACGGCTTCTCGGTAAAGGCGGATAAAGTGCTGAATGCGCAGGCCGTTGATGTAGGCATTATAAGTCGTATTCTGATGCGAAAAGTGGTAGCTGAGATAATTGCGGTTGGTACCGATAGCCTTGCAGAGGTCGTCGAGCTTGATGTCGTGCCGCAAATAGAGCTGCGTTGCCTCGCATTTCTGCTCCAACAGACGGCCGATGTTGGAGGGAATAGTGGTCAAAGGCGCTATCGTTGGCATAGCGGTGGATTCAACCGAATCCTGCGCCTGGGATAGTGTGTCATCCAGCGTCTGCAACGTCTCCACTCGCCACAGCAGCAGAATGACTAACATGTAGTCGAACAATTGTACGGCATACTGGGTGACCTTGCCATTAGAACTCACGTAAAAACTACAAAACAGCAGGCATATGAAGAATGCCAATATGCTATACCTTAACTCCTTGTGCTCCAAATCGGCATAGTTGTCACGCAGCCAACGGCTGTACTGCTTTAAGGCACACACCATATATATAACAAACGCGATGCCCAGCCATAAGAAATAGCCCTGCACCAACGGAGCGATGGCATTGCTACGGCGGGCAATGCACACAGTAAAGAATACCACGATGGGCACCATAACCACTGCGATGAGCCAGAGCGGTCGGTGGCGGTCTTGCAGCACGACAATCATGACGGCCATTATCGTAGGCACTACCGTCAGGCAATCAAGACAGGCTGCCACCACGAAGTTCAACCAGAGGTCGCCAGTAAAGTTGTAATGGATGAGCAGCCACCACCACAGATGGCTCAGCAACATGACACCAAAGAAGGCTGCCGTCCAACGACGCAGACGCAGCGGTGGTGTGACATCAGGCGCAATGGCATTGCTGCGGCGAAACATCAGATAGATGCTGGCAATAAGTGCTGTTATTGCCGCTCCGCCATATAACATCATGAAGAGAGAATCGAAATATATTAACTGTTCCTCGTACATAATGGATGATTACATGCTATCGCCTATTTAAGTAAATCTACTGCAAAATTACACAACTTTTTTCATTTCGCCAAACTGAAATAGGAAAAAAATTGAAAGAAATAGGGATTTTCCCCTTGTGAATTACAGAAATTATTCTCAACTTTGCAGCGTCAAACTATAATTAATAAGGTATGAAAGAGAATCGGATGATTGCATCGGCCCTCATTGCATTGGGTGTCGTTTGCTTGGGATGGTTCATCAAGGCTGGCATTGACAACTTTGCCAACAAGGACCGCAAGGTGACAGTAAAGGGTCTGGCAGAGCGCGAAGTGCCTGCCGACAAAGTGACGTGGAGTATCGGCACGAAGGTGACTGGCAACGACCTGCCGCTGCTCTATGAGAACATCAACTTCCAGACGGACAAAATCAAAAGGTTCCTGCGGCAGAACGGCCTCGAGGAGAAGGAAATCACGGTGAATCCTCCTACCATCAGCGACCTGGAGGCTCGCGAATGGGGTGACAACCAGAAGAACTTCCGTTATATCGTCAACACGACGATTACGGTAGCGACGAACAAGGTGACGGAGGTGAACAAGGCCATCTTCAAGCAGGCAGAATTGCTGAAACAAGGTGTGGCCATCGAGAACAGCAACCCTCAGTATGAATATGCCTCGTTCCAACAGATGAAGCCCGAGATGATGGCCGAAGCCATCAAGAACGCCCAGAAGACGGCAGAGCAGTTCGCGGAGGCCAGTAATTCTGACTTGGGCCAGATACAGACAGCCGGACAGGGACAGTTCGAAATCGAAGACCGAGACCAGAACACCCCATATATCAAGAAACTACGCGTCGTGACTACCATCACCTACTCGCTGAAAGACTGAGCATCATCGACCGCCTGTACAGAAGATAGAACGAAACAAAAAGGAATAATACACATAACGCATGATACAAGATAATAAACAAGAGATTTTCCCTGTGGTAGATGAAGAAGGGCACACTATTGGCTCAGCAACGCGCGGAGAGTGCCATAATGGTTCGCGACTGCTGCATCCGGTGGTTCATCTGCACCTGTTCAACTCCAAGGGCGAACTGTATCTGCAGAAACGTCCTGAGTGGAAAGACATACAGCCAGGCAAATGGGATACAGCCGTGGGGGGCCATATAGACTATGGCGAAACACCTGAGAATGCCCTGAGGCGCGAGGCTCGTGAAGAACTAGGCATCACGGACTTCCAGCCGCAGTTTGTCGGGAAATACATCTTTGAGAGCGCCCGTGAGCGAGAACTGGTCTATGTAAACCGTGCGACATACGACGGCCCCGTCAGCCCCTCAAACGAAGAGCTCGACGGGGGCCGCTTCTGGACACTCACTGAAATCCGTTCTGCTATCGGAAAAGATATCCTGACACCCAATTTCGAGAGCGAGTTTCAGCATTGCTTTCATTGACTTCTCATCGCGAATCTATGTACCTATCATAACACTATCCTGAACATTCTCAAACGAGACGCTCGTAAGGACAAGACTTTTAACCGGTTTGCCATCTTTGAGGGCTGGTTTCCAACGAGGCATGGAACTCACTAATCGGATGGCCTCATTATTCAGCCAATGGTTGAAACCCTGCTTAAGTCTGACGCCACTAACAGAGCCGTCTTCATCGACCACCAACCAAACGGTTACACGACCAGAAACGCCTTTTCCGCCAGCAGCCTTCGGCAATCGGGTATTCTTGGCAATCCATCGCTCTTTATCGCCGATGAACTCTGCTTGTTTGGAGACATTTCTGTATATCTTATCACCAGGCTTGCTCATCCAGAAAGTCCAACCTTGTACTTCATTGCCATTAATGTGGTTGATTTCATAAGTATCATTTTCATATCCGGGATAGGACGCTTTGACAGTGGTGCCCAAAGGAACTTTCAACTCGCACCACCCTTCTTCGTTGGTCTTTGCCTTCTGTCCCGTTTCTACAACAGTCACCTCTACGCCACGCATTTGTCGTCCTGTGGCAGCGTCTTCGGCCCTGAAGAACATCCATGCCTTGACTTTCTCTTTATACTCTGTAGGATAAGCAAAGTCAGCATCTCTGTTGAATTCTGTTACATGATGAGTATAGAGTTCTATGCGCCGCGGCCTTTCGCCCTGTATAAGTTTCACTTCCTTTATACTGCTTAGCGGCACATAGGGCACATTGTTTTTATCTATCT
>Ga0247608_10004904_pt1 | contig 14737 bp, 10 predicted proteins | sample 176DNAGHGlowgp2_FD_193490 | JGI IMG/M metagenome (GOLD analysis project Ga0247608, IMG submission 193490) | Sheep rumen microbial communities from Palmerston North, Manawatu-Wanganui, New Zealand - 1766 DNA GHGlow gp2 | ecosystem: Host-associated > Mammals > Digestive system > Stomach > Rumen ...
TATATTAAGAAAAATAATTATTTAGTTCATATCGATCAACATAGCGATATGAATGAAAATAACTTTCAATTAAAAGACGAGAAACGAGAAACGATATGTAATTTTTCAAATACTCAATGCAATGTTTGAAATTTCATAAAACCTGCCATTAATTCGTGACTCATTGCTGATATTCAACAGATAAGAACTGAGCGTTCTCTTTTCGATTATGAAATACCCCAAAGAGAATACATATTGGATATTGATCTCGATTTCTGGGATCCTTTAATGTGAATTGAAAAAAAGGAGAACACTTACCAAAAGGTGAGATTACTAATGCAATCAGCAAAAACAATTACCATAGCTACTTCTCCTTATTTTCTCAATCAACAATTAGCATTAAGATTAATTAGTGAGCTATTTAATTTTTCTCTTTAAAAGTTAACTTATCTCAATTTCTATCCACAAAAATAGTACTTCAATTCTTTATTTTTCACTCAATTATTTCTAAAGCTAATTCATCGAGAAGATATGTTTGTAATGCTCTTTTAAGAGGTCTTGCTCAAAATTGAGGGTTCCATCATTTTTCAGCCAAAAAAGTTTTTGCCTTCTCTGTTATTTCTATTTGCATATCTCTTGCACTTAAAAGTTCCTTTAAATAATTATTAAGTTGAATATCGACGATTCATTTAATCTCATTTTCAGTTAAAGCATTAAATAACACAATATCATCTATTCTATTTAAGAATTCAGGACGGAAATGATTTAAAAGTAATGGCATCATATCATCAACTGTAACTTCTTTTGTTTTCTTCTCTTTTGACTTTTCAAGAAGAAGATCAGAACCAATATTTGAAGTTAGAATTATTAATGTGTTTTTAAAATCTACCGTCTTTCCCTTTGAATCAGTAAGCCTACCATCATCTAAAACTTGAAGAAGGATATTAAAAACATCAGGATGCGCCTTTTCTACTTCATCAAAAAGAATAACAGCATATGGTTTTCTTCTCACAGCTTCTGTTAAATGCCCTCATTCTTCATATCAAACATATCATGCTGGAGCACCAATAAGTTTAGCAACACTATGTTTTTCCATATATTCAGACATATCAATCCTTATAAGAGCTTTTTCATCGTCAAAAAGAGCTGAAGCCAACGCCTTTGTAAGTTCAGTTTTTCAAACTCATGTTGGTCATAAGAAAAGGAATGATCCAATTGGTCTATTAGGATCCTTTAATCAAGCTCTTGCTCTACGAATAGCATTGGAAACAAGATGAAGTGCTTTATCTTGTCCAACCACTCTTTTTTGTAAAAAACTTTCCAAATCTGCTAGTTTTTCAACTTCGCTTGCAACAAGCTTTGATACTGGGATTCAAGTCCATTTTGCAATAATAGTTGCAATATCTTCTGCATCAACCGTATCCTTATGTGCAGCATTCAAACCTTCTTTTTCTTCGAGAATCTCAAGTTCTTTTTGCTTTTTTGGAAGAAGATCATAACGAATTTCAGCAACCTTATTGTAATCTGTTTGTTTTTCAGCTATTTGTGCTTGATGTTCTAAATTTTTTATCTCTTCTTTTAATGTCTTAATCTGTTCTCATTGAGCTTTTTGAGCTTCTCGTGCTGATTTTTTAGATTGATACTCTTCTCTTAAACCAGCAAGTTGTTTTTCTATTTGAGCAATACGTTCAGCCTTTGTTAGTTTTGCCATGATTATTTTTATTATAGAATAAATAGCACCAAATTATTACAAGTGCTATATTATTCAAAAAATATAAATATGCAAGAGAAATTATCTTTTTTTATTCCCTATATGATAATAAATTTACAGTACATGATAATTCACTATCCGCAGAATGAAGATATCTATTTGTTGTATTAATATTAGTGTGTCCTGCTAATTTTGAAATTTTATAAATACTTGCTCATTGTTTTGCCAAATCTGTAATAAAAGTATGTCTAAAGGCATGAGCCGTAAACTTAATATTAAGTTCTTTGGAAAATTTTCTAATATGTGCTGCTAATGTTCCCTTTTTCAATCCAATAACCGTATTTTCTCTATGTGTTTTTAATAATGAAGTGCATAAGTCATAAGTTTTCTTGGAAATAAAAATAGGTCTTTGAATTTTCCTTTTTCAAATAATACTAATTTGATAATTTTCCTGAACTAAGATTGCTCACTTAATTTGTTCTCTTGTAATTTTACAAACTTCATGAATTCTTGCTCAAGTATTTGCAAGGAGATTGATTGCCGTTTTTAGCCTTAGATCTTGTTCTTCCGCTTTTTTAAGTACAACTCCAATTTCCTCTTCTGTTAGATAACGAGCTTCTTTAATTTCCATCTTTGGTAAAAATACTCAGTCTGAATTAAGATGAAGTAGTTGTTTTTGCAAGTTACAAAATCTAATAAATGATTTTATTCCTGCTAAGGTAGTTACTTTTGAATTAAACTGGATTTTTAGTTTTTTTATATATTTTTCTACATCCTTATAAGTAATCGTATTCCAGTTTTCTTCATCTTTTCATATTGTTTCAAAAAAATGTATTAATCTTTTTCTTCTTTCATCTTGCAATTTTTTAGAAGAACCTTTTTTATCAAGATTTTTAATGTAACGGTTGATAATATCTGTTTTTTTCATGAGAAAAATATAAAAAATAAAAAGACTAAATAGTCTTTTATAATTATATTCTATTTTCTTTTTTGATAAAAAAGATTAACTGCAGAATGGATTAATTGCTTGATTTCTTCCTAAAATTTTTTATATACTTATTCGTAAAAAAGAACTTAAGTTCTATATCATATCCTCATATATGCATTATCAAATCTTAAATCAAGATGCTGATTTATCTCTTATTCAAAGACTTCTTAAAGTAAGGAACATATCAGATAATAGTTCAATATTCTTGAATCCAACATTATGAAATTATTGGTTGGATCCTTTTTTGCTAAATGATATGGAGAAGGGAGTCGAAAGAATCATACAAGCTTTTAAAAATAAAGAAAAAATAATTATTTTTTGAGATTACGATGTTGATTGAATAACAGCAAGTTATACTCTTTATAAATTTTTCACAAAATATTTAGGATACAGTAATGTTAGCATCAGGTATCCAAACAGAATTGAAGATGGATATTGATTAAAAAATAAACATCTTGATGCAATGAAAGAAGAGGGTATTTCTTTAGTTATAACTGTTGACAATGGAATCACCTCTATAGTTGAAGCAGAACACGCTAAAGAACTTTGAATAGACCTAATAATAACAGATCATCACCACGCTTTAGATGAGCTTCCATATGCTCATGCGGTTATAAATCCCCAAGTTTCTCCAAATTACCCTTTTAAGGGTCTTGCTTGAGTAGGTGTTGCGTTTAAGCTTGTAAATGCAATATTAGCTAAATCAAGACTTTCAAAAGAGAAAAAAAATGAAATTTTTAATTATTTTCTTCCCATTGTTGCTATTTGAACTGTCGCTGATATTGTTCCTTTAATACATGAAAACAGAGTTATCGTAAAAAGATGATTAGATATCATGAATTATTATCCTGATCTTGTTCCTAAAGGCTTGCAAGGGTTTCTTGAATTTTTAAATCTTAAGTGAAACATTGATACCTTCCATATTTGATTCGTTATCTGACCAAGGATTAATGCATGATGAAGATTAGAAAGTCCTTATGATAGTCTTAAAGTTTTATTGTGTGAGAACGAAAATCAAAAAGAATATATTCAAAAAATTGAAGATATTAATACAGAAAGAAGAAGGATGCAAGACCAAGCTTTTAGAATAGCAGAGAAGCAACTTGATCAAGAACAAAAATTTCTTTCCGTGTGCGATGAAAGTTTCCATGAATGAATTATTTGAATTGTTGCTGGTAGAATAACAGAAAAATACTATAAGCCATCCGCTGTTTTTAAAATAGATAAAGAAAAAGACCAAGCTGTTGCCTCTCTCAGAGGTCCCGACTATTTTAATGTTATAGAAATGATAACGAAGGCTTCTCCCTATTTAAAAAGATTCTGATGACATAAATGAGCTTGAGGATTAACAATTTCTTTAGAAGATTTAGATAAAGTTATAAATATTTTTCAAGAACACTGTAATAGCTGTATATCAAAAGAGAATTTAGAAAAAGTGACAATGGTAGATACCATATTATTGCCTCATGAATGGAATTATGGGGAACTATCTGAAATAAATCAGTTAGCTCCTTTCTGAGAAGGTAACCAGGAACCAAGTTTTTTATTAGAAGATATCAAAGTAAAAAAAGCTGAAAAAGTTTGAAAAAATTGAGGAGCTCACTTAAAAATTCATGGTATTCTTTGAGACAACGAGATTTCAATTGTTTTTCGATGAAAATGAGAAGACCTAGAAAAAGTTTGAGATAAAATGAATGTAATAGGAAATATTAAGAAAGACACCTATAACGGTTGATTTTACGTCCATTGAATCGATTGGGAATAAATATAACAATCATTGCAAAAAATTAAGCAGTCAAAGATGACTGCTTTTTTATTTTATTTAATGATATTTTTTTGCTTTTTCTCTTTATTTGGAATATACTAATTATGATTTATAGAATGTGCATTATTTGTAATGAGAAAACAAAAAAAGAATAAATTAAGTTTTATAATCCCCGTTAATATTTTAGGTATCTCCTTTTCACTTTTTCTTTTTATGATTTGATGGTGATTAGGAGGAGATACTTTTTTTTCTGTATATGTAAAATCAATTCTTTGAGCATGATTAGGTGTAACATTGATTGGTACACTCCTTGCTGTTGTTAAACTTTTTGCCGTAGTCCCTGTTGGGGTAATGAACAACCAATGAAATACATGATATCTATTATTACTTGGGAAACTTACCTATGCGGTTTCATGATGTCTTTATTTTTTGGCTTGAATAAATCAATCTCTTTGATGGTTAGTCCTTGCTGTTATTGCTAATTGAATTGCAAGTTCAATGATGTTCGCCTCTTATCGTACTTTATACTGAAAAACATGACAAGAAAAAAACCGTAGTAAGGTATTTTGAGTATATTTTTCAAGCATTAATATGGCTTATGTTATTTGAGCTTTGTTAAGTGCCTTACTAGTATATTATATTGATCTTCCTTATATGTATCTCTTTATTGTTATCTTTTCTATGCTTTCAGTAATGCAAGATGCAAAACTTAACAAGCTCATAAAGAGGAAAACCAGACAATCTTGGAAAAAATTAGAAAAATTTGAAAATAACATTGAGTTCGAAATCAATGAAGATCTTCATAATGTGAAAAAAGTTATGGGGAAAAAATGAGTGCTTCCTACATTTCTAAGAGAAATTGTTTCTTCTAAGCCATGGAAAGAAATGTTTGTTATACTAAAATCCTATGGATGGCCCATGTATGTTGCACTTTGATCTGTCGCACTAATGAGCTTTATGAATTATGTCGGTTTCCTTTTTATTCCTATTGTAGCCATAGACAACAATTTAACGCTTTCTCAAATTGCTATTTTATTTGCAGTAATGAGACTCCCATACATTATAAATGTTTTTATATGAGGTGTTGGAGATAAATTCAGTAAAAAAGTGTTAATTACCATTTTGGTATTTATCAGTGCTATTATTTATATTTTACTCGGTTGCTATAATAATTTCTTAGCAATTATTCTTTTAAGTTTCTTAAATTCATTAATGGTTGCATTACTTTCTCCTATAACTTCAGCTTTAGTCACTTGATATGCAAGAAAAAAAGATACAGGAATGATGTGATGACTTCAAGAATTTGTTAGTAGAATTGGTGAAATCATATGATCGCTATGATTCTGAACTTTCGCTGTTTTAGTGGGTATGAATAATGCATTCATTCTACTTTGAATTGCTTTTATTGTTCTTTCATGATATCTTTTTACTAAAAAAATGATTAATCGAAAGAATAAAGATTATGAAGCAATGAAAGAAAAATTAGCAAAAATTCCATTTTTCGATAAGTAATAATTTATTCTATATGTATTGCCATGTCAAACCTTGATACCCTTCAATCTGTTGGTGAAGCCACATGAAAAGCCTTTGAAAAAATTGATAATAAAGAAAAAAAAGAATGATTCTCATCACTAATTGATGAGTTTGAGAGTAATGAGCAAATAACAAAATTAAAAGACATTTGGAACTGAATGACTGAAAAGCAAAAAGAAAAATTGTATCAAAAATGAGCAATTACTTTTACACATGTTATTATTAATTGATCACCTGTCTTTACACTTTCAAAATCAGCTATTAATGCATTTATTAATACTAAAAATAATGGTATAAAAAATGCGACAAAATATGCTTTTTTAGAGCAGATTCCTTGTAGATTTCTAGTAGAATTGTGAATTTTTGATAAGCCAGAATGACTTTCTGATCAACAGCTTATTGAAGATGTTAGAAAAGATGCAAAAAATTATCATTTATATCTTTGAATAGCAGAAGCAGCTTGTGCGGTAATTCCTGACGCTCAAGCTGCAGTTCCTTTTATTTCTATGGCAAGAACATATACTAAATGGTACAAGGAACACTGAACTGAAGTAATTATAGATAAGCTCCGTAAACAAAAAGAAAATAAAATAAAAAAAAATACTTCAGAAGTACTATTACAAGTCCTTAACGAAGATAAAAAAGCTGCTTAGTATTAAAAAAAGGAAAGTATAATAATACTCTCCTTTTTCATATATTAATTTATTAATTATTCTTCTACATCTTCTTCCTCCTCCACATCGAAAAGATGTTTTAATACTCTTTTACTTTCTGGTTTCTTTGGTGCTTCTTCATCAACAATATTTAGCACTTTTGTCCTTTGTGAATTTTTATCAGCACCTTTCCATACCTCAATAAAACTAATTATAATACCAATAACAAGAAGTATTAACATTAGCCAACCTCACCACGCTAAAGATGCACTCTGAGTTGCTGGAGCAACCATACCAAGAGTATCTAGAATTCCCATAAAAGTACTTGCTATAACCCAAAGGAAAATAAAATTTAACATAGGTTCACTTTCTCTGAATCCAAGATAATTAACAACGAAACCTTTGAAACGAGTATTCATATTCCATCAAAGAAGGAAAATCATACTAGCAAATACGATAATCATAGATCTAAAGAATGTAGTTCCAATAAACCAAAAATGTTCTGCAGAACCATTAAGATTGCTTGATTCCAATTTAGCTAAAGGACATATCAAAAGGACAGCAGCAAAAACGAAAAGAAAAATTGTGAAAGCCTTTTGATTTTTTGTATAGTTAGTAAATTTGTGAAAATTTTTCTGAAACTGCTTTTGGAAAGCCTGCATTTTTCTATTATTATGACTTGGCATGGAAATAGAAGATATACGAAATAAAGTACTTTATTTTGATATAGTGATTTTTTATAAATCTTCAAGGCGTTTTTTATTCAAAAATATGTCTTTTTTATGGAGCCACGACCGAGGATTGAACTCGGCTTTCATCCTTACCATGGATGCGTTCTACCGAATGAACTATCGCGGCTTATACTTCACAGCCACAAGGCGGAATTGAACCCCCAACCCCCGCTTTACGATAGCGGTGCTCTACCAATTGAGCTATTGTGGCATATAACGAGATTAAGATAGGGATTTAATCGCAAAATGCAAGTACTTGAAAATTTTTTGTAGTATATATTTAGTTGGATACCAACAATTATTTTAATGCATTATTTCACAACAATTATATTTGACTTTTATCAACATTTATATACACTCCATTCTATAAGGCAAAAACTTGTTTTGTTTTTTGAATTATAGCATGAAAAGTAGCCGTATTTATAAAAACCTTATCATTCTTATTGTTGCACCTTTTTTTGCTCGGGCTTTGCTTTTCATTATGAACGATTTTTCTGGATTAACAGCAAGTGTGTTAGATATTGGAGAGGTACAAAAAGTGAAAGATGAATGACGAGATTTGGCTTATAAAACTGAAAACCAAACTTTTGAAATCTTCTGATCTGAAAAAATTAAAACTGCAGAAAATGTAAGTGTTGAAGTGCTCTATAATCCAGCAAAAGTCAGTCTTGATATTGATAATACATCTTGAGAGAACTATGAAATACTAAATCAAGATGATGGTATATTAAGAATTTTATTAACAAATCTTTGATTACGTAATCATGAAGAGGGACGATTTGAAGTTCCCTTCTCATGAGATAACTCACAAATCCTTCTTTGAGATTCATGGAAAACAGAAAAAAAAGAAACAATTTCCCTTAGCATAGGAAATTTAAATAAAATTGATGAGCACTCTATTTAACCCTAAAATATATCTCTAATGAAAAAGTTTTTAATTTGATTATCTCTTTGAATCCTTTCATTATGATTATCTGTATTTGCTTCTCCAAGTAGTAATTATCCAGATAGTTTTCAAGTAGAAATCAATCCATCAAACTTTGAAGTAAATCAAGCAGTTGATGTAAAGGTAACAGCAATAAAAGATGGTCAGGTAATGAAAAATTATGCATGAGATTTCGGTATTTCTGTGGAAGAAAATGGTGTGCTTCTTCAATCGCATGAAGCAACAGTTCCAGAGTGATGATGGGGAACCATTAAATTAGAGAATCAAGGGGTTGTACCTTATACACAATGACTAATAATAAAAAAAGCATGAACTTTTACAGTAAAAGTTGCTGAATTCACAGATGAAACCATTTCATGATCTGCGACTGTTACGGTTAAAGATGCTAAAGTTGTAGATATAGGGAAAATCGAAATTATTTCTCCTGAACAAAATAGTAACGTACAGGATTCTCCCGTTTCTATTATGGCAATGGCTGATTCATACCCCAATGCTCACATAGACATAATACTCAATGGTCTTAAAGTAAAAGAATGAACAACTGATGAAAATGGATTTTTGAGTGACTCTATTCAACTCGAGCAGGCATGAACAAACACTCTAGAACTTAGAGCCATAAATATTGATGGTGCTACTGTTGCACAATCTCCATTATATTCTTTTCTTTATTCCCCATTATGAGACAATCTTTTGAAAGAACTTATTATTTCTCCAAACGAAGATTTAAGAATATGAGATAAAGTTCGTGTAGAAATAACAAGTGACGAACGTGTAAGTTCAGCGAAACTCATCCTTTCTTGAGTTAAAGATAATATCAAACAACAAGAATTTCTTATGGATAAAGAAGGAGATGGTTTTTTCTCAAAAGAATTTTCGCTTCCTTTAACTTGAGAATTCTCTGCTGATGTTCAACTTACTGCAGCCACAGAGCCAAGGCTTTATACTTGAGTACAATTTATTACAGTAAAACCTAATGTGGAAATTATTAATTTCAAGATTCTTGCTGATACTTGAACTAATGGATTAGTTCATCTTTCTTGGGATACAGATTGATGAGAAAGTGATAATTACGCAGTATTATATTGGGAAAAAGATGTTGGTTCTGAGGAAGATTCATATCAAGAGTTTTGTACGGCTAAAGATTATGATGTAACGTTAGCTCCATGAAAAACTTATGAATTTAGAATTTATGCAACTGACGAAGACCATTTTCAAGAATGAATTCCTTCTGAAATTACTGAATTCGTCTATAATGGAATTACAGGTAATCTTCCTACGCAGACTGCATTGACTTGAGAAAATAAAATGTGTTGAGAAGATGGTGAACATTGTATTGCTCCTGCCGCTCCAACATGTATTGTGTCTAGTATTAAATTTAACACAGAAAAGATTGGAAATAAAAACTATCTTGTATGGTCTGCTGTTGAAAATGCAACAAAGTATAATGTTTATAAATCCGATTATGCAGATGGAAGCAATAAACAATTTGTAGGAGATACAGAACTTACAAGATTCGAATATCCGTTTGATGAAGATGCGAAAAAAGAAGTATATGCATACTATTCTATTGAAGCAATTTGTAGTGATTGATCTACTGTTATGGTAACTGAAGTCAATAAAGTACAAGTTGGTCCTTTCGAAGATATGATGTTAATTATCATCGCCACTGCATTACTCTATCTTATGTATAGAATTTATACATACCGCGTATAATAATTTCATAATTATAAATACCTCAAACAAAAATTTTCCTTTTTTTAGAGCAAGAAAAAAATCATGAAATTAAATAAAAAATATGAACCTCAAAAAAAAATAATTAATAAAAATTCAGTACAGGCAGATTACTTATTCCCAGTTATCCTTCCTTCTTACGTTAAAATTTCTTGAAAAACGCTCCCTCAATATTTAAATCAAGCTATTGAATGGTCTATAAGGTCACAAAAATTAGGGAAAAACATCATTCCATGTTTTTTGCGTAATGTTGATAGTATAGGTGATTTTTCTATTTTAAATTGAAAAGAACAGATTCCTTTTCCTGCGAAACTCCAGAGATTATATACTCACAAGGAAAAAGCTTATAAAAAAATCCTTCCCGTATTTTCTCAAGTTTTTTTTCAACAACATTTTGATGCTATTCATAAGTTTTTAGTTTCAGAGAAAAATGTTCAAAATCTTTTAAAGCTCTTTGAAGAAAAAAATCTTTGGAAATTCAAAGAAGAACTTGTTTATTGGGATATATCAACACAAACCATAGTTGAGAATGATGCAATAGATTGGAGAAAAGAAACTCAAACACAATTAGTAGTAAAATGTTTCGTAGAAACTAAAAATGATATTTTCCCTCTTGTTGTTGATGATCCTATGCTTCTCTTTTCAGATGTTGCTGTTATGATTCATAATAATGATAAAAGATATAAAAAGCATCTTTGAAAAAAGCTTATCATTCCTGTTATTAATAAATCTATTCCTATTTTATGATCAAGCGATATTGATACTATAAAAAACAATGGAATTCAAAGACTAAATCCACTTCTTGATCAAAATACATTAGAGAAGGTAAAAGAATTATGACTTCCTACAGATGAACATTATATTGACGATAGTTGATGTTTCGGTGAACAAGTCGCAAATTTTTGAGGAAAATCAATCTTTGATTTTACTAGCAACATCATTGAAACTCTTTGAACCATAGGGAATCTAGTATCACAAGAAGAAGTTGAGCAATTGGTTCCTTATTCTAAAGCAAGTGGTCAACGTCTTATAAAAAAGGTTGTTCCTATGATAATCCTTGATTTTTCTTCATTGCAAGAAGAATTCTTAACGTGGTTAGAAACAACATTCCCTGATCATATTGAAAAACTTAATTTAAAGAGTTATGAAATCCTCATAGAAACAAAGAATCCATATACTCAAAAAATCGCTTTACTTAAAAATAATGACTGAAGGTTTGAATCTTTCAATCTGAAAGATTATTATTCTGGAGATGTTTTTTCTTCATTAATTCTTGATCAATTAAAAAAAGGACACCTATCAAAAGAATTCTCAATTGAAGAATTGATAGACCTTTTCCTTTTATTACCTGAAGAGGAATGGGAAGATTTAAGTATTCAGCTTTGAAATACTGACGAAATTAATACATATCGTAAAAATATAAATTTAAAATCTGGTGAAGAAAGTGTTGAAGAACTATTATGATTATTAGATCATATAGACTGGATTACCAAACAAAATAATGGTAAATACCTATTCAATACAGAAAAGCTTCTGGGAGATAAACAATTACATACTATTTCATGCACGGATACATTTTTACAGGCTTTATCTCTTTTGAGTATATCTACCTCTCATTTTGTATTTCATGTGGATGAATTACCTTCACAAACAATAATCAATTTCTTTTTATTCTTATTCTTGCTTTGAGGAACAGAATGTTCTATTTTTCCTCATGAAGAAGATGAAAAGCAAGCTATTAGTCTCCCTGAAAGATTCCCTAAACTAGCAGAAACTTACGGATGGGAATCTTTAAGATTTTTTCTTTCTCAGCAAGAAAAATATGAAGATAGGAAAATTGAGGATGTTTTCTGATATTTAAAACATTTATGGAATTATTTTAAAGTGTTATATGAAAATTGAGCATTCCCTGAGAACTATCCTGAGACAGCAGAAGTTGATTGAAAATCAATGTTTATTCTATGAAAATGGAACAATATAAAATCAAAATTTGAGACAGTTTCATATAGAACAAAAGAGTATGCTGAAGTCATTGTGTCTTTAAAAAAATTCACAAGAGAAGATTTTGCTTGGTATTTTTCACTCATAAAAGAAGACTCAAATTCTATGAACTTTCTTCTCGCTGGACAGATATATATGGATATTTTAGTACATCTAAAACCAATAATTCCTGAATTTATAGCTATGGTAGAACAAGCATTTTTAAGAACAGTTGAAGCTCCTCTTATATCAAAATTCTATTCAGAAACTAAAGATTATAAAGCTAATATTCTATTTGATATCTTTAATGGTATTCAAAAAAGCAAAGAAGAATTATGATTAAAAAAGCACATGCCTATCGAATTTTTCATTCAAGCTAATCCGAATATGCTTGATTTAGTACAATCATACGAACCTAGTTTGAAACAACTTTTTAATATTAGAGAAATTCAATATTTTTGAACTAATGAAAATTATCCAAAAATCTATAAAGAATTTAGCATATTAGACATGAATCTTTGAGTTAAGAGTTATGAAGTATCTAAAAAGGAAAGTTCTTTGGATGAATGGGAAAGAGAAAAGAAATCAAAGCAACAAACAGCAGATTATTTAAGATCTATGCTTATGTCTCTATCTTCTTCTCCGTTAACACCTTCTGCAAAAATAGCGGAGAAACAAAAAGAATTAGATGAAATTATGTTTGATATTCAATGCTTGGATATAAAAATTCAGAAAGCAAAAATGGAGAAAAAGGGATAATTTACGTTTCTCTTGAAGAAAACGGAGTTTTTTGTATAATAAAATTTAATCAATTGTTTTATTTTTTTGGGAAAATAATATTTTAAAATGACAAGTGCGGAAAAAAGAAAATCAATACTTATATGGTGAAGTACATTTTGTTGAATATTCATAGTTTTGTTTTGACTTATTTATTTTTCAAGTATTAATAGTATTCAGCCAGAATTAGAAGAAATTCAAGCAAATCCTGAAGTTGCGAGTCTTTCAGAAGTTTTTAAGCAATTAACCCTTGATAAACCGTGAAAATTTGCCTCAACACAAGATATCATTGTGACTTCACAAGCAAATGGTAGAGTTTCTAAAATTTATTATAAAGAATGACAACAAGTAAGCTGATGACAACCTGTTGTTGCACTTTCCGACACCATTGCTAGTTACAAACTTCAAGTTGATAGAGCTAAAAATAGTTTAAATAGAGCCATTCTTTCAAAACAACAAACAGAATTGCAAATAAATCAACAAATTGAGCAAGCTCAGTTAGCATACGAAAATGCTCAGAATACTTTTGAAACGGCAAAAAGATCTACAGAACTTTCAGCTAAAAATGCAGAAATTAATGTTTCATCTGCTGATGTTGGTATTGATACACTAAAAAATAATTTTTCTGCTGCAAAAAAAGGAACTATTAATTATCTTGATACTGTTATCGATACAGCTGATAAGTTACTTTGAGTAAGCCAATATTATGAGGACAATCTTGATTCATGATTAGAAGTATATGTTTGAGCAAAAGACTCAAGTTTAAAAGAAAGAGCTAAACAAGAATTAAGGCAACTCTATACAAGAAGAGATCACATAAAAGAAATTTCAGACACACCATCAAGTACTGATGAGTTAGGTAAAGCAACCAACGAGCTAGATGAAAGTTTGAAACAAGCATCTAATTTCGCGTGAACTATGGTTGATGTAATGAGGAATTCAATTAGTTCTGTTGGAACTCTTTCTCAAGCACAAATAGATAGTTATATTTCAACATTTCAGGGACTTCAAGCTAAAAGTGCTGGAATCTTGGCTGAGTATAAAGCTAAAGTAGATGCACAAGTCAGCAATAGCTGAACCGTTGCCCAAGAACAAGCAAATATTTGATTAGAAAGTACTTTACTACAGAATCAAGACAATTTATTTAAAGCGGAAATGGCACTTAAAAACGCCAAATTAGCTCTTGATACAATTCTTGAGAACAAGGATATTCAGTTAGATATGCTTTCAAATGCAATTGTTGATGCCAAAATCGCTTATGAAACAGCTCTTACATCTTATAATAAACTTTCAGTAAGAAGTCCTGTATCTTGAGTGATTGGAGAAATCTTAGTCAGTGAATGACAAGATGTTTGAGCATGAACTCAAATATTTAAAGTCTCTGGTACTAAAAAGCAACAAATCGAAGTTTATATCACTTCTGATGAATATCAATATCTTCAAGATGACAAACCAGTTGAAGTTGTCTATCAAGATAAAATCTTAACATGAAACATTGATGCTATTAGTACTGTTGCGGATAAAACCAATTTATTTAAAGCAACAATACAAATGGATACAGATATTTCTTTATTGTGAGATATTGCAAAAGTAAGATTCCCAATTAAAATTCAAGAGAATACACTTCTTCCATTAGATCAAGTAAAAATATTAAATGATAATGAATGAGAAATTAAAGTTTGGGATGGAAGTGGAATAGAAAAAAGAACAATTCAAATTAAAAAAGTTTGGTGAAGCTTTGCAGAATTAAAAGAAGCTCTTCCTTGAAATTTAAAATTAGTAATGAACTAATGCTAGAAAAAATACAGAACCCCGTGAAATCGGGGTTTTTGTTTTGATATATTTTTGACAAATTCTATTGTAATACATATAATTAGATAATCTTATTTATCCTTTTATTTAAGTGATGAAAAATACAATTGATAACCCCGGGAAAGATTCAA
>Ga0247608_10004908_pt1 | contig 14724 bp, 14 predicted proteins | sample 176DNAGHGlowgp2_FD_193490 | JGI IMG/M metagenome (GOLD analysis project Ga0247608, IMG submission 193490) | Sheep rumen microbial communities from Palmerston North, Manawatu-Wanganui, New Zealand - 1766 DNA GHGlow gp2 | ecosystem: Host-associated > Mammals > Digestive system > Stomach > Rumen ...
GGCTGCCTTCAGGAGCTGTATGCTAAAGGCCTGGGGCGTCTGCACCAGGCGGTAGTCGCTGCGGGGCACGGTCTCGGAATAGGGGCGGGTGGGGACGATGTGCCTGAGCGTCTCCACCACCGGCACCACCGGCACTGCGGCACCCGTCTGGCGTGCCGTGTCGAAGCATCGACGTATGACGTCGACGCTGGGGAAGGGGCGCACGCCATCGTGAACGGCCACCACGCCCGTAGCGTCGTCGGGGATCAGTGCCAGGCCGCTTTGCACGGAGTGGAAGCGCGTCTCTCCGCCATTGACCAGTTGGTAGGGGCCGTGCTCCACGCCTATGGGCGGGAGTGGGAAGCTGTATTGCTGGCACAGCTCGCGCCAGTAGCCTTGCTGCGCCTCGGGCAGCACGAGTATGATGTGCAGGCCGGCGTCGTACTCACGAAAGCGCTCCATGGTGCGCATGAGCACTGGCCTACCGCCGACGGGCAGAAACTGCTTCGGCACGTCGCTGCCCATGCGCAGGCCTTTGCCGCCTGCTACGATGATTGCATAGTCTTTCATTTCTCTGGTTGCTCTTCTTTGCCTCGGACTGTGCGGACTGTCTCGGACTCTTCTTTGCCTCGGACAGTGCGGACTTTCTCGGACTTTTTTTTGCCTTGGACAGTGCGGACTATCTCAGACTATTCGAACTATCTCAGACTATTTTTTTGCCTCGTCTTCAGGTCTGAAGCTAAAATAAGCTTGTCCTGTCTGTTGTTTTCGCCGCCCAAATAGAGTCCGTATCGTCCGTATAGTCCGATGCCTTAGCCTTTTTCTCTTGGTTCGCTGCCCAAATAGAGTCCGTGCCCGTCCGTATAGTCCGATGCTTTAGCTACCGTTGCATGAGGTGCTTGTAGCGCATGCCCTCGGCCACCTGTTCGCTTGTTTGTTTGTCCACCAGTTGTGCCAGCAGCTCGTAGGCGAAGGGGAAGGCGGCGGCTGGGCCTTCGGCAGTGGTGACGTTGCCGTCGACGGTGACCAGTTCAGAGGTGTAGGTGGCGTTGTGGAGTGCCTGCTCAAAGCCCGGGTAGCAGGTGGCACGCTTGCCGTCGAGCACGCCTAATGGTGCGAGCACCACAGCAGGTGCGGCGCAGATGGCTGCCACCTTCTTGCCAGCGGCGGCTTGAGCCTTGACGGCCTGGCACACGCCCTCGTGGGCAAACAGGTTGGCAGCACCGGGCATGCCGCCGGGCAGCAGCAGCAGGTCGGCATCGTCGAAGTTGGCCTGCTCAAACTGCAGGTCGGCCTCGATGCTGACGCCGTGGGCTGACTCTACGAGCGGAAACTCGGTAGTGCTAACGGTTATTACTTCGACACCGCCGCGGCGAAGCACGTCGACGGGAATCAGGGCCTCGACATCTTCAAAGCCGTCGGCCAGGAATACAAATACTTTTGCCATAGTTGTGATGGGTTTGATGAGTGTTCTGTTGGGTTAGTGCAGTGCCTGCAGGTACTGCGCTATGGTAGCCTTGATGCCCATGAACAGGGCATCGCAGATGAGGGCATGGCCTATGCTTACCTCGTCGGTCCAGGGTATGAGCTGGTGGAAGTAGTGCAGGTTGTCCAGGCTGAGGTCGTGGCCGGCGTTGAGTCCCAGCCCCTGAAGGCGCGCCTCCTCTGCGGCCTCGACAAACGGCGCGATGGCTCTTATCCTGTTGGTGGGGAAGGCAGCGGCGTAGGGTTCGGTGTACAGCTCTACGCGGTCGGCGCCGCAGCGACGGGCGTACTCCACCATCATCGGGTTGGCGTCGACGAAGATACTCACCCTGATGCCTGCCTCGCGGAAGCGGCCCACGATGTCGGTGAGCTGTGCCTGGTGGGTACGCGTGTCCCAGCCATGGTTGGAAGTGATTTGCTCCAGGCTGTCGGGCACGAGTGTCACCTGCGTGGGCACCACGTCGAGCACCAGCTTGTTGAAGCTGTCGATGGGGTTGCCCTCGATGTTAAGCTCGGTGGTGACGATGTCTTTCAGGCGGCGCACGTCGTCGTAGCGTATGTGGCGCTCGTCGGGCCGCGGATGTACGGTGATGCCCTGGGCGCCATACTGCTCGCAGTAGCGCGCCATGCTCAGCACGTCGGGATTGTTGCCGCCGCGGGCGTTGCGCAGGGTGGCAATCTTGTTGATGTTGACACTTAATTTCGTCATCTTATGCAGTTTTTTTTGCGTGTTTGCCAAACATTTATTACTTTTGCACGTGCAAATATAAACATTTCCTGTGAAACAGCGGCAAAAAACAGGGAAAAAAGAAAAAAATATGTCACTTAGCAAGCCACGCATAGCCCTATTCGGCAACATCTACCAGGCCAGGAAGTCGGCGGCCATACAGCAAGTGCTCTCCTGCCTTTCCGGCAGTGGCGTAGAGCTGCTGGTCGACATGGAGTACTATTACTTCTTGAAAGACACGCAGCGCATCGACGTAAAGGCTTCCGAGGTGTTTGTCGGCGGCGAGTTCGAGGCCGACTTCGCCATCTCCATGGGTGGCGACGGCACCTTCCTCAAGACTGCCGCCCGCATAGGGGGCAGGGGCATACCCATACTGGGCATCAACATGGGGCGGCTGGGCTTCCTGGCCGACATAGGACCCAGCGACATCGACTCTTGCCTGGCAGAGCTCATACAGGGCAACTACAGTATAGAGAGCCGCGCCATCATCGAGGCCAGGCACTCGGAGCAGAGTAGCTATGCGCTGAACGACGTGGCCATACTCAAGCGCGACACGGCATCGATGATTTCTATCAGCGTCAGCATAGACGACGAGTACCTCACCACCTATCAGGCCGACGGACTCATCGTGTCGACACCCACCGGCTCAACGGCCTACTCGCTCTCCAACGGCGGCCCCATCACTGTCCCGGGTACCAAGGTGCTGCTGCTCACTGCCGTGGCACCACACTCGCTCAACATACGTCCGATAGTGATTCCCGACACGGCCCACATCACGCTCGACGTGGAGAGTCGCAGCCACTCTTTCCTCATGGCTGTTGACGGGCGCTCTGAGAAGCTGCGCGAGGGTACGCGGCTGCACCTCAACCGCGCCCCGTTCGACGTGAATGTTGTTAAGCGTAGCCCGAAGAACTACTTTGCCACGCTCAGGGAGAAGATGATGTGGGGGGCTGACGTGAGGTGATGGCGTAAAACAAAGGATATGGCTTTTGTCAAGACATTCATACGCAAGTTGCTGGGCGAGAACAGCAAGTACACTGTCGGCCAGATAGCGCGCTGGCTGTGGCTGGCCTGGCGCGGCAACCGCGTGCAGGCTGTGCTCAACGCCTTGGTGGGCATCTTGGACGTGGTGGTGAACCTCGCCGAGATATGGGCAGTGCAGCGTGCCATTGACATTGCTTCGGGCACGCTTCCCGGCAATCTCTACTGGACTGTGGGGGTCATGGCTATGCTCATCCTGCTTGGCTTTGCGCTGGGCATCTCGCGCGTATGGATAAAAAACATTCTGGGCGTGAGGGCCCAGAACCGTATGCAGCAGCAGATGCTCGACCGCCTGCTGCGGTCGGAATGGCGCGGCAAGGAAGGCCGCCACAGTGGCGACGTGATCAACCGCCTTGAGCACGACGTGCAGACCGTGGTGAGCTTCCTCACCGAGACCCTGCCCGGAGTGCTTTCCACGCTGGCCATGTTTTTCGGAGCCTTCTTCTATCTGCTTGGCATGGACGTGTGGCTGGCCTGCATCACCGTGGCCATACTGCCCGTGTTCATACTGATGAGCCGCATCTACGTGTCGCGTATGCGCATGTACAGCCGCAGGGTGAGAAACAGCGACAGCCGCATACAGAGCATACTGCAGGAGACCGTGCAGCACCGCATGCTCATCAAGACCCTCGAGGCGGGCGACCGTGTCGTGGAACAGCTGGACAGCCGGCAGGCCGAGCTACGCCACCACGTGCGCCAGCGCACAGCCTTCTCTGTAGTGTCAAACCTCATACTCAATGCTGGCTTCTCCACGGGCTTCCTTGTGGCTTTCCTCTGGTCGGCCATCAGGCTCAGCCGCCACACCATCTCCTTCGGCCAGATGACCGCCTTCCTCCAGCTCGTGGCCCGCATACAGGGGCCTGCCCGCAGTCTTACACGCCTGGCCCCGGCCTTTGTCAGCGTGTTCACGGCGGCCGAGCGGCTTATGGAGCTGGAGGAAACGCCTGAGGAACAGCAGGGAAAGAACATCAGGCTCGACGAACCCTGTGGCGTGAGGCTGACCGACGTGAGCTACACCTATGACGACGGCGACCAGCCCGTCATCAGCCACCTGTCGTTCGACTTCCTGCCTGGCACGTGTACCGCCATACTGGGCGAGACGGGGGCAGGCAAGACTACGCTCATCAGGCTCATCCTGGCACTGCTACACCCCCAGCAGGGGCGCGTGGAGCTGTATAGCGGCCAGCGCATAGAGGAAGCTACGCCCCTGCACCGTTGCAACTTCGTTTACGTGCCGCAGGGCAACACCCTGCTCAGCGGAACCATACGCGACAACCTGCTCCTGGCGCAGCCCGAGGCCACCGACGAGCAGCTCTGGAGCGTGCTCAGGCTGGTGTGTGCCGACTTTGTGGGCGACTTGCCCGACAAGCTCGACACGCCCTGCACAGAGTCTGGCGGCGGACTTTCGGAAGGGCAAGCACAGCGCATAGCCATAGCAAGGGCTTTGCTGCGCAACAGGCCTATCATGCTCTTTGATGAGGCCACCTCGGCCCTCGACCCCGACACAGAGCGGCAATTGCTTTCCAACCTGCTTACCCATCAGCAGAAAACCATCATCTTTATCACCCATCGTCACGCTGTGGTCGACTATTGCGACCAGGTGTTGCACATCTAACCCGTCTGCTCGGCGTACAGCTCTTTCTCTATGGCAGCTAAGATGTTGTCGGCAGCTGAGCGCCCTTCGGGCGGCAACAGCTGCGTCTCGAAGAAGCGCTGGCGCTCGGACGATAGCGGGTCGTGGCCGTCGATGACGTTTAGGATGAACTGTTCCACGTCGGCGGCGGTGTAGCCCTTGTAGTGCATGTTGAAGGCATTGGTGGCAAACTGGTTGAGCACGGTGTCGTGGTTGTCGTGCTTGAGGAGGTACATCACCGGGTGGCGGGTGTAGAGATATTCTATGGTGAAGGAGCCGCAGTCGTGGACCATGGCGTCTGACTGGGTGAAGAGTGCCTTGTAGTCGCCCAGCTCAAGCTGGGTGTTGGGCAGCTCTTGCCACTTGTGGTAGTAGCTGTCTATGCGCTCGCGGCTCCACACGGCTTCAAGGTTGGCGCGCAACAGGGGATGGGGCTTGAAGGCCATCTGCACGTGGTCGGCATACTTGGTGGCCATGGCAAGCATGAAGTCGGCGTAGGCGAGGAAGGTGGAGTAGTCCATGCCGTCGTGGTGGCCCGGTGCCACGGAGTGGTGGGGGGCCCAGACAATGCGCTTGCGTCGCCGATTGTCGCCCATGTCCTTCCATGCCAAGGGCAGGGTGGGTGAGGGCGAGGTGAGGTCGTCGGCGTTGGGCAGGCCTGTGACGCGCCCGTTGGGCTGCGGGTGGAGCATGAGGCGCTCGGTCTCTGCCATCACGTCCTGGTTCTCGTAGTACACCTGCCAGGCGGCATTGATAAGCGGCGTCTCGTTGATCTGGCGCACGTTGGCGTTGTGGAAGCAGTAGCTCACGTAGCAGAACAGGGCGTAGGCGTTGTACCTGAAGTTGTATTTCGGGGGTAGCGAGTAGTCGTAGGGCTTCTCGTAGAAGATGATGTCGGGCCGGGGGCTGACGCTGCCTATGGCTTTGCCGCTGGAGCGCAGGTCAACGTACTTGTAGCCTCGCTGGCGGGCATAGTCCACCACGGCATCGGGGCCGTTGGGCACTTCGGTGGAGGGCACGACGAGCAGCTGGGGCCGGAAGCGTGGGTGGTTGAGCATGGCCAAGTAGAGGGCCTCGGTCTTCCAGAAACCCAGCTCGGGCACGATGAAGGCCACTGCTATGGAGTCTTTCCGGCTCAGCCGCTTTATCTTGGTGGCTATGGTGGCACGGTAGCGGGGCATGAGTAGCGGGTCGGCCACTCTCCACAGGCGGAAAGCCAGCCCCCTGGCAATGAATGTGGCCCAGCTGTCGCGACCCTTCTTCGCTCTGAGCCTGCTGGCGATGTCCATGCGGCTTTACTTGATGTCGGGGTTGGGCTGGTGGTCTATCTGGCTCTTGAGCTCGTCGTAGCGCCTCACTATGTCCTGCTTGATGCTGGTGGAGGTGAGGCCTTTGCCGTAGGGGAAGTAGAACACGCTCACGCCCAGCTCCCTGAGGTAGTCGTACTTGCCGGTCCAGTCGTCGCCCACGACAAACACGTCGATGTTGAGCTTCTTGGCCAGCTCGGTGTGGTCGAGCGAGTGCTGGGGTATGACGACGTCGGGATACTTGAGCGCCTTGACTATGGCTATGCGCTCCTCGAAGGGAATGATGGGCGGGCGCTTGTAGCTGCACACCAGCTCGTCGGTGCTTACGCCCACGATGAGCGTGTCGCCCAGCCCGCGGGCATACTCTATCATCTTGAGGTGGTTGCTGTGGAACATGTCGAAGGTTCCAGAGGTGTAGACCACGATGCGGTTGTTATACATATTTATATATTATAGGCGGCAGGTTAACGGCCAGGGAACGACAGGTGGGGCGCTACTCATGGTAGTCGGTACGCTTTTTGCCGCGATGGCGTGCCTTGGCCAGCTTTTTGTCGGCAAAGTTATGAAATTTCGGCAGGATATGCAACTTTTTCGGAAAAAATAGTTATCTTTGCCGTCGCAAACCCTCACTAACCCACGAACGCCTATGAACCTCCCTGTGAAGAAACCTCGCTTAGAGTGGCTCGACGCCCTTAGGGGATTTACGATGATTTTGGTGGTGGCCAACCACGTGAGCCGAATGGGTTTCGAGCAGAACTGGAAGTTCTCCTCGTCGCTCTCCTTCCTGCTTTTGTTCCGCATGCCATTGTTCTTCTTCGTCAGCGGATTCCTGGCCTACAAGGCTGCGCAGGTGTGGAACGCCCACAGCCTGGGGCAGCTGCTCACCAAGAAGCTGCAGGTGCAGGTCATACCCACCGTGGTGTTCTTCTTTCTCTATTGTGCCATCATCAGCCCCAGCTTCGAGGGTGGCGTCATCAACAACTTCCACTCGCCCATGAAGGGCGGCTACTGGTTCACCATAGCTCTGCTGTGGATGTTTATCATCTACTATCTCTTCGCCTACCTTGAGAGCCGCCTGCCCCGGAAGGTGCCCTCGTGGCTGCCCATAACCGTGCTCTTCGTGGTGTCGTTGTGCTTCTACGAGACGTGCTTCCTGCCTAAGCTCTTCCCCTGGGCGCAGGGCTACAAGGGGCAGCCCACGCAGCTGGGCCAGCTGCTCAACGACCTGAGCTTCGCGCAGGTGTTTTTCCATTTCCCCTTCTTCCTCTTCGGCAACATCGTCCACCGCTACTGGGACAAGGCCCAGCGCGTGATGGACAGCCCCTGGTTCTACCCGGTGGTCGTGGTGGTGGTCATACTCTCTACCATGGACGTGCTGAAGTGGCACAACCTGCGCATGGAGTGGACCAACCTGCCCTCGACGCTGGCCAAGTTTGGGCTGCTGACCATGGTGTTCATGTATTTCAGATACTACAAGGACCACTTCACCAAGTTCTCTGTCGTGGGCGTGAGCCTGCAGTACATAGGCCGGCGAACGCTCGACATCTACCTGCTCCACTTCTTCTTCCTGCCCAACATTCCCACCATAGGCGAGTTCTTCGACAAGTATCGGCACAACTTCGTGCTCGACACTACGCTCTCTGTGCTCATAGCCTTGCTCATCATAGGCTTCTGCTGCATCACCTCCAACATACTCCGCGTGAGTCCCTTCTTCAGGAAGTGGCTTTTCGGCCGCTGAACAGCTTTCTTAAGAAGCGGCTAAGACTGTAGCGGCGCCGGCTGGCTTCGAGCCACTGGCGTGGGAACTCCGCTATGAACCTGGGTAGTACGCCAGCCTGCCAGGCGTACTTGAGCCACGTCTGTTGGCGGTCCACGCCCAGGCGGTTCCAGGGCTTGTTGGCCCCCACGTAGTGTATCTGCACGGGATGGGCCAGCGTCTGCTCGAAGGCCCTGAGGCACTCGTCGTAGCTGCCGCTGAGTTCGGGGTAGATGGGTGGCTCGTGGAAGGTTATGCTGGTGCGGTCGAGGTAGTAGAAGTAGTTGAGCACGCAGTAGCGCCAGTGGAGGTGGCGCAGGTGGTTGGCGCAGTTGAGTGAGATGCAGTCTTGCTCGGGCAGCAACAGGCGGTGGTAGTTGTCGAAGTAGAAGTGCACCAGCCTCTGCTGCACACCCGATTCCCTGATACGCTTAAGATTTATAAGCATGAAGCCGGCGCTGATGCCGTTGTGCACCAGCTGCTGTTCCTCGGCGCTGTAGGCCTGTTTGAACTTGGTGTTGTCGCCTACGCTGACGATGCGGTTTGCGCCGGCGAAGTAGAAGTCTTCGCCAGCGAAGTCGCTCAGTGCCGGGGCGATGTCGGCCTCGAACACCACGTCGACATCTGAGCACAGTATGCGTTCGTACTGGGGAAAGAGGTCGGCGGCTATCAGCTTGTAGAAAATCTCCTTGGAGAAGTGCGACTTGCCCTTGGGCAGGCGGCTGTTCACTGGCGAGGTGCTCATGTCGCGAAACTCAATCGATGCGTTCCTGAAGCGTTTCACCACCCTCTCCAGCCGCCGGCGCATGGAGTGGGTGATGCTGTCGGAGAGCACGTAGAGACAGTAGTGGTTGTCGGGCGAGCCGTGGGTGAGCAGGCTGTAGAAGGTTACCTCTGCGGCCAGGGTGTACCACTTGTCGAAGGTGAAGAATATGGGTATGGTCATCGTGACTTGTTGTTTAGGAATGGTTGTCGTCGGTAAGCGAGCCTCGGTGTAGGAAGAAGCTCACGGCCTCGCGGAAGATGGTTGAGCGCAGCTGCCACAGCAGCAGGCAATAGGTTCCGGCCACCCCCACCACCTTTGCCACCATGGCTGCCAGTGGACTGTCGATGGTGGCTGTGAGCCGCGCCGCCGCCACCACCAGCACAAGGGTGATGACCAGGTAGGGGGCCAGGTCGCGGACCACCTCCCACAGGCGCAGCCCTATCTCCTTACTCACGAAGTGGTGCCACACCAGCAGCCAGCAGGTGCTCAGGCACACGTAGACCTGTATCATGCGCTCTACGCCGCCGCTGGCCGAGGCTGTCACGGCCACTATCTGGGCCACGCACAGCGCTATGGAGCACCACATGTAGACTGTGGAGCGGCCGCGGCTGATGAGCAGGTGGGTCTGCAGGCTGGCTATGGGGCTGAAGGCTCCCGCCACGCACAGCCACTGGAGCAGACGGGCGCTCTCCTCCCATTTCTGGCCCAGGAGCACGACGATGAACTCGCGCGACACCAAGGCCAGGCCCAGCATCACCGGAAACGACACCAGGGCGGTGAAGCGCAGCAGCTTGCGGAAGATTTGTCGCTGGCGGGCCTTTTCGCCGCTGGTCTGGGCAAACACGGGCTGGGCGATGCCGTAGAGCATGTTGCTGATGAGCGACCAGCCCATGTAGTTCCACTTGTTGGCCTGTGTGTAGTTGCCCACCACGTGGGCCGAGTAGAGGCGGCCCAGGATGACCGAGAACACGTTGTTGTTGACTATCGACACCAGGTTGGTCACCACCAGCTTGCTACTGAAGCCCACCATGCCCTTCACGGGGCTGAAGTCAATGGGCAGCGTGGGGTGCCAGCGCGCATAGTGGAAGGTGAGCGCCGTGGTGAGAGCGACGTAGACCAGCGTCTGGGTGGCTATGCCCCAGTAGGCGAAGCCCATCGCTGCCATGGCCACGCCCACCACGCCGGCCACTACCAGGCTCACCAAGGCCAGCAGGCTGCTCTGGCGCACCATCATGTTGCGGAACAGCAGTGCCCGGGGGGCTATGCCGAGGCTGGTGACGAAAAAGCTGATGAAGACATAGCGTGCCAGGGCGGTGAGCCTTGGCTCGCCGTAGAAGTGGGCTATGAGCGGCGCCGAGACGAACAGCAGCAGGTAGAGGGCGAGGCTCACCAGCGTCGTGGTCCAGAACACGGCGTTGTAGTCGTTGTGCCCTACTTCCTTCTTGCGGTTGAGGGCTGCCACGAAGCCACCCTCCTGTAGTGAGCTGGCCATGAGCGAGAAGATGGTGAGCATGCCCACCAGCCCATAGTCCGACTGCGACAGCAGGCGGGCCAGGCACACGCCGAACACCAGGCTCAGCAGCTGCTGGGCACCGTTGCTCAGACCGCCCCAAAGCAACCCTCGTGCCGTTTTCTCCTTGAGTGACTCCATCTTCGCTGTCTTTTCTATATAACTAAGCTGTTATTTCACTGCTTTGCAGTAGGAGGCGACGTGTCTATACAACTATTGGTTATTTCATCGCTTTGCCTGGGAGAGCGGGCGTCCTCGCCCGCAACACTGGCGGGCGAGGGTGCACGCGCTCCCAGAGTCGGCTGCAAAAATACGACAAAATCGGCGAAGCACAAAATCGCGGCGTTACTTTTAACCTTAATTATTCAACCAGGATTCATCGTTAGGACAAAGTGCCCGTTTTCCAAGATCCAAACGGCTAATTCTTTCGCGCTGTAAGGTTGGCCGCAGCTCCACTGCCGCTCGGTCGGATTACAAGTCTGACCGAGCGTCCGCCACCCTTACAGCTTGAATTCTTTCTCCCGAAACGCCATTTTTTCCCCCCTGCGGCAAGTGCTTTTCAAAAAGCACTGACTTTTCGAAAATAAGCACTGACTATTTTTCAAAAAGCACTGACTATTTTCCGAAAAGCACTGACTATTTTCCAAGAGCCGCCACGTGTCTGGAAAAAGCCCGTTCCTGCTGGCCTTCTTGGCCAGTCTGTCTCCAAGGAGCAGCGTGGCGAATGGTGGAAAGAGGGGAGCGCAGAGCGTTGAAATGAGAAATAATTTTAAAAATACTGCCAAAATTGCAGCCGTATGGAATTTATTGTGTAATTTTGTCAGCTCAATGAGAAACGAAGCCTTACAAGCCATAAAGCAGCGGTACAACATTGTTGGCAACTGCGAAGCCTTGAACCGTGTGCTCGACGTTGCCCTGCAGGTGGCGCCCACCGACTTGAGCCTGCTCATCGTGGGCGAGAGCGGCGTGGGCAAGGAGATTATTCCCCGCATCGTGCACGACAATTCGCCACGGCGGCGGGAGAAGTATTTCGCCATTAACTGCGGCTCCATACCCGAGGGAACCATCGACTCCGAGCTTTTCGGCCACGTCAAGGGCTCCTACACTGGAGCCATCAACGATTCGCCGGGCTACTTCGGAGTGGCCAACAAGGGCACGCTCTTCCTCGACGAGGTGGGCGAATTGCCGCTGGCCACTCAGGCCCGACTGTTGCGCGTGCTTGAGAATGGAGAGTACATACCCGTGGGGGCCACTGAGGTAAGGAAGACCGACGTGAGAATAGTGGCTGCCACCAATGTCAACATACGCCAGGCCATCAGCGACGGGCGCTTCCGCGAAGACCTCTACTACCGTCTCAACCAGGTGCCGGTGCAGATGCCGCCACTGCGCGAGCGCGGCGAGGACATCGTGCTCTTGTTCCGACTCTTCGCCATGCAGATGGCCGAGCGATACAAGATGGACCGCGTGGTGCTCACCGACGAGGCCAAGCAGATGCTCATGCGCTACAAATGGCCAGGCAACATACGACAGCTGAAGAACATCACCGAGCAAATCTCGGTGCTCAGCCAGGAACGAAGCATCACGCCCGACGTGCTCGCGCAGTTTATTCCACAAGACCGCGAGAGCACCCAGCTCGCCACCATCCACAAGGAGGGCGACCACAGCTTTGAGAGCGAGCGCGAGATACTCTACAAGATACTGTTCGAGCTGCGTGGCAACGTCAACGACCTGCGCCGCGACATGAGTATGCTCAAGAAGCGCCTTGAGGCCATGCCCGACACTGACATGCCCTCCGCTGTGCCAGGCACCTTTGCCGCCAATGTCCCAGCTGTAGCAGCGGTGACGGGCGGCTTTGTCGCCGCGGCCGAGGATGCCGTGGCCGAGGAGTATGTGGAGCCGGAGCGGGACAGCGAGCGCGAACCGGAGAACCTCAACCTCAACGACCTGGGGAAGCAGATGCTTGAGAAAGCCCTCGACCGTAACAATGGCAACCGCAAGAAGGCTGCCCAGGAGCTGGGCATCAGTGACCGGACACTTTATCGTCGATTGAAGCAGTATGGACTGGAAAAATAGCAAACCAAAAGCGCCGATGGCCAACAGCGCCCCTTCCGCCGCCACTGTGCCTGGTCGTTTTGCCGCCAGGGCCGCCATGGCTGTGGTGGCACTCATGCTTCTGGCCCTGATGCTCACCACGTCGTGCTCGGTGAGCTACAAGTTCAATGGGGCCAGCATAGACTACGCTACCACGAAGACCATACAGATAGCCGACTTCCCCATACGCTCCAATTACGTGTGGGGACCCATGGCGCCGATGTTCAACAACGAGCTGAAGGACCAGTATGCCAACCACACGCGACTCATACAGGTAAAGCGCAATGGCGACCTCAAGCTCGAAGGTGAGATAATCAAGTACGAACAGCGCAACAAGGCTGTATCCAGCGAGGGATACTCTGCGCAGACCGAGCTGACGATGACCGTCAATGTGAGATTTACCAACAACGTGAAGCACAGCGACGATTTCGAGAAGCAGTTCAGCGCCAGTGCCTCATACGAGACCACGCAGTCGCTAAACGCCGTGCAGGAGGAGCTGGTCACTCAGATGGTGAAGGACATTTGCGACCAGATATTCAACGCTACAGTAGCCAACTGGTAAGTCATGGAACTCAACGAACTCATCAAGTCGCCAGAAAAGCTCAACCGCAACACGCTCTACGAGTTGCGCTACATGCTGGCACTCTACCCCTACTTCCAGACGGCCAGGCTGCTCATGCTCCACAACCTCTACTTGCTCCACGACCCGTCGTTCGACGAAGAGCTGCGCAGGGCTGCCATCTATGTGAGAGACAGGAGCGTGCTCTTCCAGATGACCGAGGCTCCCCACTACCGCCTGCAGCCGTCGCAGCAACAGCAGAAAAAACAGCACGCCGGCACCGCGGACGACGCTGCTGACACAGCCGATGCCGCACCACCCGCCGACCGTACCATATCGCTCATCGACTCGTTTCTCGAAACCATACCCAAGGATGAGGAACCCAAGCCGAAGGAGAAGAAGGGAAAGCGCAAGCCCACAGCAGCCGACGCCGTAGACTACGTGGCCTACTTGCTCGAGACTGGCGATGACGAAGGAAACCCCGCACAGGAGGCACCACAGCTGAAGGGACAGGAGCTTATCGATACTTTCATAAATAATGACAAAGGGAAGATCATTCTGAGCGACACGCCCGAGTATCTGCCCCAGATGGACGACAGTGGCTCCAGCGTCGAAAACAATGGCGATGACGGCTTTTTTACAGAGACTTTGGCCAGAATATACATAAAACAGCACAGATATTCGAAGGCTTTGGAAATTATTCGACGATTAAGTTTGGATTATCCGAAAAAAAATGCTTACTTTGCAGACCAAATACGCTTTCTGGAAAAATTGATAGCAATTAACAACAAAAATAACAAGTAAAAAAGATGTACACTTTATTCGTAATTTTCATCGTAATCGCTGCCATTCTCATGATTGGCATCGTACTGATTCAGGAGTCGAAGGGTGGTGGTCTGGCCTCCAACTTCTCTTCCTACAACCAGATTGGCGGTGTGCGCAAGACCACCGACTTCATCGAGAAGACCACCTGGGGCCTCGCCGCAGCCATGGTCATCATCAGCGTGGCTTGCGCCTACGTGGCTCCTAAGGCATCCAACAATGGGTCGGTGATGGAGGGCATTGAAGCTCCTGCCACCAATCCCAACAACCTGCCGGGCTTCGGTGCCAGCCAGCAGAAGGAGCAGGCTCCAGCAAAGCAGGCTCCAGCAAAGCAGGCTCCCGCAGCTCCTGTGCAGCCCGCAAAATAAGCTACCTACCTGCAGCCTGCCCATGGCAGGCACACAGCTTTTCCCGCCGCTCAGCCGGATTTGCCGCTTGGCATATCGGCTGAGCGGCGGAGTGTTTTAGAGAATTGCCCGCTCAGCCGGATTTGTCATCCGGCTGCCATGAATATAAGCATTTCAGCAGTGGTGGGACGCTAAAGCCCAGCAGCATGGCTGGCAAAGCCACCCGAAGGGTAACTGGGAGATCAATTTCCAGACCTGCGACATCACCTTGGTTGTTAACGAATGATTATGGCTACGTCGTTATTGCTCTTTATCGGTACCACCGAGATCATGCTCATAGCTGGCATAGCTCTGCTGCTATTTGGAGGGAAGAAGGTGCCAGAACTGATGAGAGGCCTTGGCCGAGGTGTGAAGGAGTTTAAAGAGGGTGCTCGTGAAGTGAAGCAACCTTTCGATGAGGTTAAAAAGGAATTGGGTGAGACGGTCGGAGACTGACCGCTCCCCCATTTCCTGACTTTGTCGATTTTAACATTTCCCGTCCACCTCGTTTTCAGAACCTCCGATAAACAGGGCATTTCAGAGAATTCTTCATGGTGATTTGGGTGACTCAGAAATTTTCCCTACCTTTGCGGCATGTTCCCACGTAAGAAGAAAAATAAGACTGGCAGTATCAGTGTCGTAGTCATAGACAAGAGTAACGG
>Ga0247608_10004909_pt1 | contig 14722 bp, 7 predicted proteins | sample 176DNAGHGlowgp2_FD_193490 | JGI IMG/M metagenome (GOLD analysis project Ga0247608, IMG submission 193490) | Sheep rumen microbial communities from Palmerston North, Manawatu-Wanganui, New Zealand - 1766 DNA GHGlow gp2 | ecosystem: Host-associated > Mammals > Digestive system > Stomach > Rumen ...
GGCGACTATAGTCAGGGTCTGGTGCAGAAATCGGTAGTGACCAAAACGGTGAAAGAGAGCTATGCCCTGCGCAACATTAAGCAGAGCCACGTTGACTACGAGGCAACAGAAGCTGTGGCCTCTTATGAGCAAGACGGGCAAAACGTGATGGATATCATTTTTCGTGTGAGCAATCGCGATGTGGCATTCCGTTATAAGGTCTATCCGAAAAAGGAGGCTCGTGTCTGTGTCGTAGAGCGTGAGACAAGTGGCTTTGTATTGCCTGATGGTACGACAACCTTCCTTTGTCCACAGTCAAAGCCGATGGGTGGTTTCGCACGAACCTCTCCAAGTTATGAGACCCCATATACTACTGATGACGCCATGGGAAAGAATGGCTGGGGTGAGGGTTATACCTTTCCTTGTCTCTTCAAGGCTCCTGCAGGTTGGGTGCTTATCAGTGAGACGGGTACCGATGGGGGTTATGTAGGCTGTCGTCTGCTGAATGAAACGGGTGGCACTTATCGTATAGGCTTCCCACAGCAGGGCGAGTTGAATGGTGTGGGTTCTGTGACCCCAGCCATGTCACTGCCAGGTGAGACTCCTTGGCGTACCATTACCGTTGGTCCTCTGGCGAACATCATGGAGACTACCGTACCCTTTGACCTTGTACAGCCGAAGTATGAGGCCTCACAGGATTATATCTATGGTAAGGGCTCCTGGAGCTGGATCATCGGAATGGATCCCAGCTGTAACTTCGACGAGCAGAAACGCTATATCGACTTCTCTGCAGCCATGGGTTATCAGAGTGTGCTTATAGATGCCTTTTGGGATCAGCAGATTGGCTATGAGAAGATGGCAGAGCTTGCCCGCTATGGTAAAGAAAAGGGTGTAGGCATCTTCCTTTGGTATAACTCCAATGGTAGTTGGAACGATGCGTTCCAGACACCTATCGGTAAGATGAACAACAGTCGTATCCGTCGTGAGGAAATGAGATGGATGCAGGAGAATGGTATTCGTGGTATCAAGGTTGACTTCTTCGGAGGTGACAAACAGCCGATGATGCAGCTTTATGAGGATATCCTTGCTGATGCCAATGACTTCGGACTGCTCGTCATCTTCCACGGATGTACGTTGCCTCGTGGTTGGGAGCGTATGTACCCCAACTACGCTGCCTCTGAGGCTGTGCTTGCTTCGGAGAACCTGCACTTTGGACAAGGTGCCTGTGATGCAGAAGCCCGTAACGCCACCATTCATGCCTTTGTGCGTAATACCGTTGGTTCTATGGACTTTGGTGGTTCCGCCCTTAATAAGCGTTATAGTGCTGACAACCAGCACGGTACTGTGCGCAAGACCTCAGATGTCTATGCTTTGGCTACGGCTGTGCTCTTCCAAAGTGCCGTTCAACACTTTGCCCTAGCCCCTAATAACCTCACCGATGCACCTGCCTGGGCCATCGACTTCATGAAGCGAGTGCCAACGACATGGGACGAGGTGAAACTGATTGACGGTTATCCTGGTAAGTATGTCATCATGGCTCGTCGCTGTGGTTTAAAATGGTTTGTAGTAGGTATCAATGCTGATGAACAGCCACTGAAAAAGATGGTCACCCTCCCGATGTTCGAGAAGGGAACTGAATTGACCATCTATAGTGATGACGCTCAACTCAACGGAAGCGTGAAGAGCATCAAGCAGAATAAGAAACAGCAAATCATGATGACGATACCGTGCAATGGCGGTATCGTCATCACAGCTACTTATTGATAGCGTAGAGATATCCTAATAAGGCCATCTTACCACGCATGGTCTCACGGGGCGTAAACTCACCATTCACCCAGAAATAGCGCTGATTGAAATAAGATTCCTGAAGGGGCCAGCTTGTAAGCTGCTGCCCCTTTTCTATGTTCCATTGGGGATAGCAGTATTTCAGGATAACGCGGGCATCACCTCCATTATGGCCAGGCGACCAAGTCTCCGTGCCGTTGAAAGGCGTCTGTCCTGGATGCGACTCAGGCGCACCGTCATTACGGCCAGTGGTATAGCAATCGGTGATATGGCGTTCGCCCAATCCAGTCATCTCTACAATGTTACCAGGGTTACGTCCCAAGGCCCAGCTGGCTTCTGTGTACATTGCGTGTTCCAAAGCCTTTTTATCATCCTTGCCGGCTATGTAATGGGCCAGCATGACGAGCTGAAGGTTCTGTGACACCTGCCAGCGGCTGTCGTTGGCACTACGGCGTGATGGGCGTTCGGTCATATGAGAGATATTATACTCCAGGGCTTGGGCATTGATGCTGGTCTTCAGGTTCTTATAGAGGTCAGCAAAGTGGCGCTGGTGGGGACAGGTAAGATAAGCTGCTGCTGCCCATGTCTGATTATAAGGTACAAGGTTCTTGTTCTCCTCATGCATCACACCGACACCGAAGAATCCGTGGCGTCCCTTGCTGAAGATGAGTGACTGAGGGCTCTTGACCATGCTCTCCTCAGCGAAAATCTTCTCCCACTGTTCGTCACCAGTCAGGTTATAGAGGAAAGCAGCGGCGAGCTGACGGAAATCACGGCCACGCATCTGCATGCTTCCGATATCCTGCAGGTCGTCAAGCTGAGTCCACTCCTGTTTCTCTGCATAGCGGAAGGCCTTAATGGCTTCGTTGGTATAATATTGTCGCAGCGAGTCGTTACCCTGTAGACGGAAGGCCTCACCAGTGATGGCACAGTTGGCGGCATTGGCCCAGGCTGCCATCGTGGTACAGCCTGCCTGGAACATCACGCTCCAGTCGGCACAAGGGTTGGTGACACCTTGGGAATAGGCCTCGCCATCACGGATGCTAAGGAAGAAGTCAACCTCATTACGAGCTTCGTCGATAATGTCGGGTATGCCATTGCCACTCTCACGGATGCCCAGGTTGTCATCGGAGAGGCGTCCGCCAGAGAGGATATAGGGCAGTAGCATGTCGTAAATATTACTGACATGGGCCAGATGACGGTCCCAGTCGAAAGCATCGGAATGTCCGCCTTTCACCTCTGTATTCACAGGATTGCCAGGCAGACGATGCTGCCAGAAGCGAGATGCCATGAGGGACTTGAAATGGGGTTCATCCCACACATCGGTATGCAGGTCACGCCATTCCTGACAGAAGGGGTGGAAGTCGGTCTTATAAACCGTGAATCCCTTGGGATCTGTCTCTGGAATGAACTGAGGCTGACGGGGTATGGGCCACACGTGTTCAGGATCCTTGGGTTCGCCAAGACGCATATAGTAATAACCACGGACAGAGTAGCGGAAAGGCTGGTAATAAATGTTGGAGGCGATGTCGAAGTCCATGCTACAGCCCACATCTTCCACTACAAGACGATAGCGTCCTGGGGTAGCCGACTTGAAGTCGACATTCCATACATCAGTGCCGACGAGATTCTTCTCGCCAGCCTCTTTCTTGGAGTCGGCAGCCTTCTTCCAGAACTTCACGGTACCAACATTCTGCTTCTTCTTAGTCTTTACATTGTAAAGGTACACCTTACGGCCCTCCCATGCCTTATAGTCGCGTTGGCCACCATCGCCCAACCACTGGTAGAGATCAGCAGCATGGGTCTGTTCTGTAGGAGAATAGCCAATAATGTTCACATGAACAGCCTCTGACTGCGTGTTCCAGATATCAAAACAGATAGTGGCTGATGGTTGGTCTGATCCTATGCCATTGGGGATACTGACGGTATAGTTACAGCCTTGTTTCATGGGCTGTGATAGTTGGAGGAAAAGCCAATGGTCACATTCGCTTGTTAAGGTATGGTCAGTATTCATAGGTTTAGACTTGCGCCAGACCTTTATGGGCTGTGCTGCTGCGAAAGTCTTATCGTCTTCAGAACTGATCTGCCAAAGGTCTGCCTTTTGTGCTTCAGTCGTCTTCAGCCGCTCGCCGAATACCACAAGGGTATCATCACCCTCGGCAAAGGAGTGGCCTAAATAAGCGCTGGGTCCTGTTCCGTCATCACGGTAATGCACTTCACCGTCACGGAAATGAACCATGAGGTAATTTTTGTCAATCACTTTAAGTCCAAGGAACTTAGTGGCTTCTCCTGGACTGGCCGTCAACAAGAGGATTCCTGTAAGAAGATAGTAGTAAACCTTTCTCATTTTAATTTTGTTATTGTTGGTTTCGGTGCAAAGATACAACAATTTTTGTTGTTTATAACAAATATCATGAAAAAAGTTGTATTTTTGCACTCAGAAAAGGAAATAGTAATGAACAAGGGCATCATATATTGTTGGGGATTGGCATTGCTGATTGTAGTGCTTTTCATCTTGAACCTATTGATGGGATCTGTGCCGATTCCAACTCGTGATGTTGTACACATCCTCTTAGGCGACGAAACGCAGAGGGCCTCTTGGCAGTTCATCGTTTTGCAGTCACGCCTTCCTCAGGCTCTGACAGCTTTGCTCAGCGGCTCAGCCCTTGCCGTCAGTGGTTTGTTGTTACAGACTGCTTTTCGGAATCCTTTGGCAGGACCAAGTGTCTTTGGTATTAATAGTGGTGCAGGCTTGGGTGTTGCTCTTGTCATGCTCTTCTTGGGGGGCGGACTCTCTGTTGGTTCCCTTCAACTCAGTGGCTTTGCCGCTATTTTGGCAGCTGCTTTCGTAGGTGCCATGACCGTGATGGCTATCATTTTCTTTTTTTCCACTTTGGTTCGCAATAGTGTGATGCTGCTTATCATTGGCATTATGATTGGCTATATCTCCAACTCGGCCATCTCCCTACTCAATTTCTTTGCTACAGACGAAGGAGTTAAGTCGTATATGGTGTGGGGGCTGGGTAGTTTTGGAGGGGTGTCGATGACCAATATGCCAGTCTTTGCAATCGTCACCTTGGCCGGACTTCTTGGGGCATTGTTACTTATCAAGCCATTAAATGCTCTCATGCTGGGTGATAGGTATGCCGAGAATCTTGGTGTCAATATTCTGAGGGTCAGAAACTGGCTATTGGTTGTGACAGGAATCCTGACAGCCATAGTGACTGCTTTTTGTGGCCCTGTGGCTTTCATCGGTCTGGCTGTTCCACATATCGCACGATTGCTATTGACAACTGATAATCATCGTCAGTTGTTACCTGCCACTCTCCTCTGTGGTGCTGTTGTGGCACTTCTCTGCAACCTTATCTGCTTTCTGCCAGGCGAGAGTGGGGTCATCCCATTAAATGCCGTGACGCCCCTCATCGGGGCGCCCGTCATTATTTATGTCATCGCAAGAAAAAGATAGATAAACGTTTACTCGTTTATTACCTTTTGGATAGTGCCGTCCTCGTTATAGAACAGACGTTGAACCTTCAATGAACGCAGATGAGTAATATCATTTGAAGGTACACAGTCGTGGTAGAACAGGAACCACTCACCCTTGTACTGTACAATGCTGTGATGGGTTGTCCAACCCACAACGGGATCGAGAATAACTCCCTGATAGGTAAATGGTCCATAAGGATTATCACTAATGGCATAGCACAACATGTGGCTGTCACCAGTAGAATAGCTGAAATAATATTTACCATTATATTTGTGCATCCATGAAGCTTCGAAGAAGCGGTGAGGATCACCAGCCTTTAGGGGTTGACCATCCTTATCGAGCACTACAACGCTACGAGGAGCCTCGGCAAACTGAAGTACATCATCGCTCATCTTTACAACGAAGCTGGAAAGGGCAGGAACATCAGCAGGAGCAAAGAGCTGAGTCTTCTTATCGGCAGCAGGACCGAGATCGACACCTCCCTCTTTTAGAAGCTTCTCAGGAGCCTGATACCACTGAAGCTGACCACCCCAGAGACCACCGAAATAGCAATAAATCTGGCCATCTTCGTCCTTGAATACACTTGGGTCGATAGAGAACGAACCGCGGATAGGGTGCTCTTGAGGAACAAATGGTCCCTCGGGTTTATCAGCAATAGCTACACCAAGGTGGAACACACCATTATAGTCTTTGGCAGAGAAAATCAGATAATATTTGCCGTCTTTCTCAACGACATCGTTATCCCACATCTGTTTTTCTGCCCACTTTACCTGGTCTACATGCAGGATCATGCCGTGATCGGTAATCTCGCCGTTCTCAACATCTTCCATAGAGATAACGTGATAGTCTTTCATCTGGAAATGTCCACCATCATCATCGAAGGCAGCACCTGCCTCCCAGTCGTGCGAGGGATATACATATAGTTTGCCGTTAAACACATTAGCAGAGGGATCTGCATAATAATCTTGAGGATAAAGATAGCGTGGTTTCATACTGTTTTGTTTTTACGAGTTAATGACTGTTGTTTATTTTATTTTCAGCTTGAGCCATCCTGCGGCGTGCAGCCAGCTCTGCCTGCATATTCTCATTATATTCTTTTGTAATCGGGTAGAAGTAGAGTGCCATTACACCTACGCAGAAGAGTAGGGCAGGAACAATACTCGATACAAGACGGATACCCTCCATCGCACTCTCATTCTGTACAGATACGTTACCAGACACATAACCGAACATCGAGATGATGATACCTGCAATGGCACCACCGAATCCGAGTCCAATTTTCAGGGCCAGTACAATGCCAGAGAAACAGAAACCTGTGGCACGGCGATGGTTCTCATATTCAATATGGTCTGCTACATCACCTATCATCGCCCAAAGCAGTGGAATGGTCGGAGCATATGCCAACGACTTCAAGAAGTTAAGCACAAACACCAAACTGACATCTGTTGGCGTAGGGATATAGAAAAGGGCTGTGAAGAAAGCTGTCAGCGAGAGACATACAATAAAGGTCTTCTTCTTTCCGTATTTATTTGCCAGAAACTGCGAGAAACAAATGACGCCTATAAACTGTACGATGGCACCCATCATATTGAAAGCCGAGAAGCCAATGGAATAGGCGTCTTCCTGTCTGATAGTGACGAAATGTGAGAGGAAATCGTAGAGCGACTTCTGGTCAACATTGTATTGGAAATAGAAGTTCATAGCCGAACCCCACATGGCCAATGTAATGAAGATGGCAAAGGTCAGAAGTGCCATTGCATTCCATGATATGCTCGAAACAGTATTCTTCACATCCTCCTTAATACTCATCTTCTGTCTAGGGGGTGGTTGGATGCGCTCTCTTGTAACAAGGAAAGTAATGATGAAGAAAATAAAGGCCACACAGGCAAAAAGCCCGATAGTACATGTCCAGCCATGCTGAAGTGTACTGCCTTTTGAGAATTGGCTTACCAATGGTAAAGTCAACCCCTGGACAATAAACTGGGCAATGGTTACTACAACGAATCGGATAGTTGTGATGCTGGTGCGCTCTCGAATGACACTGGTCATCACACCACCTAATGATGTATAGGGGACATTGTTAAAGGAATAGACGGTCATCAGCAACACGTATGAAATCGTGGCATATGTGGCGACCATTCCCTTATCTTCAATTCCTGGATTATAGAAAGCTAAGACATAAAACAGGCAGAAAGGTATGGCTGTCCACAACACCCAAGGGCGGAATTTTCCCCAGCGTGTTGAAGTGCGGTCTGTCAGTATGCCCACGGTAGGGTCGACGATGATGGCCGAGATGCTGGCAATCATCAGCACACTACCTGCCACTGCACCGTCCAAACCGAACACATCGGTATAGAACTTCAGCTGAAAGATCATCATCATTTGGAATACCAGATTTGCCGCGGCATCTCCTAACGAGTAGCCGAGCTTTTCGCCTAATGACACTTTCTCTGATGACAACTGCTTCATGTTTGTGATTGAAATCTGCTGCAAAGGTAGTGATTTTTGTCTCATCCCATATTCTAATTTGTTACAGATGCTTTTTAAAATGTTTCATTCCTCAAGAAAAAACAACATTTTGACCATTTTAACGGGATTATTTAGTAAATTTGCAACATCAAAACAACAAAAAATGAAGAAATTTGTATTATGTTTGATGACACTTCTTGGTGTCTCTTTCGCTGAGGCAAAGGTCACATTGCCCCAATTATTTCAGTCGGGCATGGTGCTCCAGCGGGGCAAGGTAATACCTGTCTGGGGCAAGGCCGAAGCAGGTGAAACTGTAACGATTACTTTTAATAAGAAGGTTTACACAGTTACTGCCGGTACTGACGGGCGTTGGCGTGTTGACCTGCCCAAGATGAAAGCCGGAGGTCCTTATCAGATGATGGTTAATGACCAAGCTATTGATAATATCCTTATCGGCGATGTATGGCTCCTCTCTGGACAGTCGAATATTGATGTGCATATTGAGCGCGTCTATCCGCAGTATGCCAGCGAGATTGATACCTACGAGAATCCGCAGATCCGCATGTTCCGTGTGCAGAATGAGACAGATGTCCATGGTGTCCGTGATGACATTCGTCCAACCTCTGTTAACTGGAAATCTGTCAATAAGCAGAATGCATGGCCATTCTCTGCTGTTGCTTATTTTCTAGGCAAGCGTATGTTTGAAAAGACAAAAGTGCCACAGGGACTCATTGTTAATAGTTGGGGAGGAACGCCCATCGAAGCTTGGATCTCAAAGGATTCCCTTGAAAAGGATTATCCCCAACTCATCAGGAAGACGCAAATCTATCAGAACGATGATTATGTTAGGGCGCAGATGCGAGCCAACGGCGAAGCTTCTAAACAGTGGCAAACCATTCTCGATACTAATGATCCCGGTATGCTTCAAGGTTGGAACTCTTCCTCGTATGACGATGCCTCATGGCAGCAGATCAATCAGTATAACTGGGGGTGGCGTGGTACAGGCACCATTTGGCTGCGTCAACATATCAACATCGACAAAGCCCATGCAGGACAGCCTGCCCGTCTGCTCCTTGGCACCCTCTTCGATCAGGATGTTACATATGTGAATGGTAAGGAGGTGGGGCATACCTACTATCAGTATCCTCCACGACGTTACGATATTCCAGATGGTCTGCTTCAGGAAGGCGACAACGTGATTACCGTGCGTTTTATCAATAAGTTCGGGCAGGTACATTTCATACCAGAAAAGCCTTATATGCTTTGCTTCGGTGATGATCGATGCTCTCAGAATCCCATGCCAAAAGATGTTATTCCCCTCAGTGAGCAGTGGAGAGTGCACGTTGGTCTGGAGATGCCATCTTGTCCCAGTGGCGATGTCTCATTACAGAATCTGCCCACCACCCTTTATAATGCTGTGCTTTATCCTTTGGCTCCTTATGCTGTCAGCGGTGTAGTATGGTATCAGGGTGAATCCAACACTGGTAATCCTGCTCCTTATGCCGACTATCTGAAGAAATTGATGGGTTGTTGGCGCGACCGTTGGCAGAATCAACAGATGCCGTTTGTCATCGTGCAGTTGGCCAATTACGATGGTCGTCAGCAGACAGGTTTCCCGCGCCCCATCACACCACAGACTGAACCTATGAATAGTGGATGGGCCAGCCTGCGCGAAGCCCAGCGTATTGTTGCCAAGGCAGATACCTATGCAGAATTAGCTGTCATCAACGATTTAGGCGAGACAGTCGACATCCATCCTCTCCGTAAGAAAGAGGTTGCAGAACGTGTCGGCCAATGCTTTGATCGCCTTATATATAATAATAAGGTGTTACTTTCTCCAGAGGTTGTCACCTCCAAAGTAAACGATAATAGTATTGTCCTGACCCTGGACCAGCCTGTCCAGCCTGGTGAGGTTTACGAGTTTGAGGTTGCTGCTTGGGATGGAGATAAGGTCTTCCAAAATATCGTGGCATCAGCTGCAGGCAATCAGATTACGCTGACTCTTCCTCAGGATTTCCATCCCATGAGCAAGACCTATGCTGTCCGTTATGCCTGGAAGGATAATCCTATCAAGGCCAATGTGCGCTCGTTAAGCGGACTCCCTATGTCATCCTTTGAATTAATCATTAATAAATAAAAATACAATTATGTCAACAAACGAAAACAAAGGCTTTTATAAGCTCTCTTGGCTCCAGCGTATCGGCTTTGGTTCCGGTGACCTGGCGCAGAACCTGATTTTCCAGACTACATGTATGTATCTGCTGTTCTTCTACACCGACATCTATGGCCTCGACGCCGTTGATGTCTCCGTGATGTTCACAGTGGGTAATGTGGCTAATGTTATTTGGGACCCCATCGTAGGTGCCCTGATTGACAAGAACAATCCTAAGTTAGGAAAGTATCGTGCATACTTGGTTTTTGTAGGTATACCACTTACGGGCTTTGCCATCCTCTGCTTCTGGAACGGCTTTGCTCCGTCACTGCTCTACGCTTACATCACGTACATCGCCATGACGCTGCTTTATACCTTTATCAATGTACCTTACGGTGCCCTGAACTCTTCACTCACCCGTGATACCGATGAGATTACCATCCTGACCTCTGTCCGTATGTTCATGGCTAACTGTGGTGGTCTGGCCGTAGGTTCTGGTCTTCCCCTGTTGATTGCCTATTTCACCGATCAGGAGGCTGAGGGACTGCCGAAGGATCCTGCTGCCTGGTTTACCACGATGACCATCTACGCCCTTGTAGGTCTGGCACTGCTGTTCTTCTGCTTCAGCCAGTGTAAGGAGCGCGTGGTAATGGATGCCAGCGAGGCTGCCAACGTGAAGATCAGCGACCTGTGGATGGAGTTCTTCCACAACCGTCCCCTGCGTATCATCGCCTTCTTCTTCATTACCGCCTTTGCCATGATGTCAATTGGTAATGCTGCAGGTGCCTACTTCATCAATAGTAACATGCACGGCTCACCCGACCAATTGTCAATCTTCATGGGCCTTGGTTCAGCACCTTCGTTCATCTTCATGCCCCTTGTTCCTATGATTAAGAAGATGGTGGGTAAGAAGAATATGTTCTATATCTTCCTCAGCATCGCTATCATCGGTATGGGATTCCTGTATGTAGCGGCTAAGATGGAAGAGCCCAGCATGACGATTGTCTATATCGCTCAGTTCGTGAAGTCTACTGGTGTGATTGTTGCCACAGGTTACATGTGGGCATTGGTTCCTGAGGTCATCTCTTACGGCGAGTATGTCAGCGGCAAGCGCATCGCAGGTATCGTAAACGCCTTGACGGGTATCTTCTTTAAGGCTGGTATGACCTTAGGTAGTGTGGTGGCTCCCGCTATCCTGGCTTACGTATCTTACAACCCCGAGGTGATTGAGCAGACTCCCGAGGCTCAGGAGGGTATCCTCTGGCTCGTATGTGTCATCCCTGCAGCCCTGTTGCTCCTCGCTATGTTCATCATCTCGAAGTATGAACTTACTGACGAGGTGATAGATGACATTAACAAGAAGATTGAGGCACGCGCCAAAGAGTAATCCTCTTCTGATAAAGAAAATAAGCCGAAAGTTTTGATGCTTTCGGCTTTTTTCGTATCTTTGCCCCATAAATTACTAAAAACAATCATTATGGGAAAACTTATACGTTTTGGAATGGGTTTGCTTCTGCTGATAGCAGGGGTTGAGGTATACGCACAAGACACCAAGCAGGTGTTTCTTTATTGCCCTGGAGAGAGGGCTGGTTTGCATATCGCACAGCAATCTGGCGATGGTTGGCAGGACTTAGGACAGCTCTGCTCATCTGACTATGGTACATGGGGAGCGGAGAAGCGGATGTATCATCCTTCTGTGACTCGTGCCCAGGATGGTACATGGCGATTGGTGTTCCAGATTAACGACAGAAGTCCGATGTTTGCTGCTGCCTACAGCAAGGACCTCGTTTCCTGGAGACCACAGGATTATCCTATGATGACCACCCGCCAGTGCTTGAAACCCGTTATCTTTGCCAACGATAATGGCACCTTCGACATCTATTACCAGACGAAGGGTGGCGATAAGCGCTGGGTATCGGCTTCCAATGATTTCCGTCAGTTCTCGAAGGACGAGAAAAGCCTCATAGATCAAGCAGCATGGATTCGCGATACGGCCACTGTTGCCGGGACTTTGCAGGAAGGTTGCAAATTCGAGCTCTCTGCCAGTGAACTGAAGACCATCGTCAGCCATTTCGAGCAACAGGCTGCTGATAGGGAAAAGAGCCAGGAGCGGATGTATGAGGATGCCAAGAACCCCTTCTATCGTATGCCCGTCAAAGCCACGTTGGTGGTAACTAATGAAGAGAAGCCTATCAGCGACAAGCTCATTGGCATCTTCTTCGAGGATATCAGCTATGCGGCTGATGGTGGACTCTATGCCGAGCTTATCCAGAACCGAGACTTTGAGTATCTGCCCAAAGACCATCGTGGTTGGAAAGCCACGACAGGGTGGAGCAGTAGCAAACCCATCAATGTGGTGCAGGTTGATCCGCTGAGCAAGAATAATCCACGTTATGCCGTATTGGGCAACGACACCATCTTTAACGATGGTTGGGATGGTATCGCCATCAAGGCAGGCGAGAAGTACGATTTCTCCATGTTCGTACGTAACTATAATGATAAGAAGAACTTCCTCATCCAGCTCGTCGACAGCAATGGAGTGGTCCTCGCCAAGACTACGCTAAAGACTGAGGGCAAGGACTGGAAACAGTACGAAGCTGTGTTAACGGCCAGTAAGACCTGCGACAAGGCGCGCCTTGCTGTTATCGGCATCAAGGAGGCTAAGGCTGGCATCGATATGGTAAGCCTCTTCCCACAAGAAACCTTTATGCATCGCAAGAACGGCCTGCGTAAGGATCTGGCAGAGACCATCGCTGCCATGAAACCCAAGTTCATGCGTTTCCCTGGTGGTTGCATGAGTCATGGACAGGGCTTGGAGAATATCTACCATTGGAACCATACCGTAGGTCCCTTGCAGGATCGTAAGCCCGATTTCAATATCTGGGGTTATCATCAGACACGAGGACTCGGCTTCTTCGAGTACTTCCAGTTCTGTGAGGATATCGGAGCAGAGCCTCTGCCCGTACTCGCTGCAGGTGTGCCTTGTCAGAACTCCAACAACAACCGCAATGGCATTGGTGGTCAGCAGGGTGGTATCCCGATGGACCAGATGCCTGCCTATGTCCAGGAGCTGCTCGATATGATCGATTGGGCCAATGGCGACCCTGCCACCTCGAAATGGGCCAAGATGCGTGCTGACGCAGGCCATCCCAAGCCCTTCAACCTGAAGTATATCGGCATTGGCAACGAGGATATCATCTCCACCGTCTTCGAGGAGCGTTACGAGATGATCTGCAAGGCCATCCGCGAGAAATACCCCGACATCAAGATCTGTGGCACTGTAGGCCCCTTCCACTCTCCCAGTGCCGACTATTTGGAGGGTTGGAACTTTGCGAAGAAGCATCCCGATCTGCAGTATATGGTCGATGAGCACTATTATGAGTCTACGGGCTGGTTCATGCACCATCGCGATTACTACGACTCTTACGACAGGAAGGGCCCGAAGGTCTATCTGGGTGAGTATGCTGCCTCTACCAATGTCAAGCGCCCCAACGTGGAGACAGCCCTTGCTGAGGCTCTCTATCTGACGGATGTGGAGCGTAATGGCGACGTCGTCGAGATGACCTCCTATGCGCCCATGCTCGCTAAGGATGGCCACCACAATTGGGATCCCGACATGATCTACTTCTCCAATACAGAGGTGCGTCCCACGCCTGCCTATGAGGTTCAGCGCCTCTTCTCCGTCTATGGCGGCGACCGCTATGTCACCACTAAGCTGATGATAGAGCCTGTAGAGATGCCTGGCACCACGCAAAAGAACCTGCCCGATGTGAGCTATCGCTTAGGTGCCAGTCTGGTGCGCGATTCGAAGACAGACCATCGGTATCTGAAGCTCGTGAATGCCATGCCCGATCCGCTTGTGTTGAAGATAAACGGCCTTTCCCTCCCCGAAGGTGCCAAAGCCGAAACCTTCTGCGGCAAGCCCAAGGACCAGCAGGTAGAACTCAAGTCCCTATCCCTCAGCGGCTCTCAGCTCACCTTGCCCCCATACTCCTTCACAGCCATTCAGGTAGAATAAACAGAAGAGAGGGAAGAACAAATCTTCCCTCTCTTCTGTTTGCACAGTCATTGCATCAGAAATTTAATTCATACATAAGTTTGGTTTTAATTAATTAGTTAGTAGTTTTTCTTTTTCATATTGAGTTGATTTGTTTGTTAGAACGAGAACGAGGCTTGCATCCTTGCAGGCCTCGTTCTTTATTAGAATAAGATGGTTTCGGGTTTTCCCTGAGAAAACCTTGGAATTCTCGAGAGAACTTCTGGAGTCCGCTACGGGATTACTGGGAGTTTGCTTACGAGTTTCTCTGAGTTCCCAACGTGGGAACTCTGGGTTTACTCCCTGTAAACGGACAGTTTGCTACCCTATAAATAAGAATAAAACGCCTCAAACACCCCACACCCCACCCAAATCTCTCGGAAGTCCTTTATATATTAGGGTTTGAGCGCGGTGGGGTGTTGGTAAACACCCCACCAACACTACACCAACACCCCACCTTAGACCAATGAACTTGTCTGGGTCGTTGAAGGCCCCACTATCGTGTGCTCACTCAAGAGACATTGAACAGTATCCTTGTAAAAGTTGCCTAGTTGGTGGGGTGTTGGTGGAGTGTTGGTGTAGTGTTAGGTGGAGTGTTTGAGAATACCCACCCCTGCTCAACCCTTAGTAAACAGAGGGCTTCCGAGAGATTTGGGTGGGGTGTTGGGTGTTTGAGTTTTTTTGTGAACAATAATATCGGATTGCGACAGATTTCAGGGTCTCTCCTGAGGTCTGTCGCATTCTTGTGTGCCAGTCGCAATAACCTCAAATGAAAAACGGGTAAAAATTTGGAAAGTGCCTGAAAAACGTCTTA
>Ga0247608_10004911_pt1 | contig 14714 bp, 9 predicted proteins | sample 176DNAGHGlowgp2_FD_193490 | JGI IMG/M metagenome (GOLD analysis project Ga0247608, IMG submission 193490) | Sheep rumen microbial communities from Palmerston North, Manawatu-Wanganui, New Zealand - 1766 DNA GHGlow gp2 | ecosystem: Host-associated > Mammals > Digestive system > Stomach > Rumen ...
CTGCCAACACCTTGTGCTCGCAATAGAAAGGTACCCATCCACCATACTGACGGAAGGCGGTCAGGTCATTGGCATAAAGCCCTGTCCAAATCTGATTGATGGGCTGTCCTCCAATGAATCCATACAATCCTTGTGTATTGCTGTCGTAAGCATCCTGGCAATCCTTGAGGATATTCAAGCAATAATCGAGGCATTCTTTCATCTTCGTCTTGGTGGCAGCATCGTCGGTAGCTGCATACGCCAAGGCAAGGGCTGTGAGATAATGTCCTCCCACATGTCCTTCCAAACTCCATGACGACTGTCCCCAATTGGAAAAAGAAGGATGTTTCGTTTCCCAACCATTATATTTTGAACCACTCTTCTTCGAAAGTCCTGCCTGACGGATGAACGGAGTGAGCAAACGATCCGCATCGTATTCCAACAAAAGTTTGTTGTTGATATCCATCGCGGTTTTCAGCGGACCATCCAACAGTGTCACCTCATCCAAATCAAAATGTTCCGGATAGATGTCGCTTTGAGCACGAAGATTCTGAGAAAAAGCGAGCAACACACCCGCCAACAAAATAGATGATTTAATTTTCATGAACAATAGGTTTTGAAATCCTTGTGAATAAAATTTTTGCAAATATCGTAAAAAACACACTCTCGCACAAATTTCTCACCAACGAAAAAAGGCGAATTCATCAGCGTTTTTACAAAATCAAAAAAAGATGATACAGTCAGTTTACAAAATTTATAGATAACGAAACATATTTGATAGTCTTTTACTAAAAAACTCCCTAACTTTGCATCGTCAACGAAAAAGAACAAAAGTTGACAAAAGTTAATGAAGATTTTTTCTATATTTCATATTGGTTAGATAGTTAGTAATATTATAGTTAGTTAAAGGTTTCATTCTTGCGATTCGATGCTGCGACAGCATTGAATCGTTTTTTTATGCCTTTTCTTATCGTTTCTACTTCAAAATCACTAACGTTGACTTTGTCGAACTTAGGCGGCGCCTCGGAAAAATGCAAATAAATTTGCTTTTTCACTCGGCTTGCACTAACTTTGCCACAAATATAGCAAAAAAACTACTATCATCCATGAAAAAAACCATCTTTTTTCTGTTTGCCTTGATGTTAGCAAACACTATTTACGCTCAAACAGATTTTCACCAGTGGGCAAAGACTCCTCCTATGGGATGGAACTCTTGGGATTGTTATTATTCCTCAGTGACCGAACAACAAGTGAGAAACAACGCAGAATACATGCGCGATTACCTCAAAGACTACGGATGGGAATACGTGGTAGTGGATATTCGTTGGTTCACCGACGATAAAAATTCCTACTACAACCAATCAAACCCTGTCTATACGATGGACGAATACGGTCGCTATATGCCCGACACCAAGCGATTCCCTTCGGCTGCCGATGGCAATGGTTTCAAAAAACTTGCTGACGACATCCATGCGATGGGTTTGAAATTCGGTATTCACATCATGCGTGGTGTGCCGAAACAGGCAGTCATCAAAAAGCTTCCTATCCTTGATAGTGAATACAAATGCAACCAAATCTACAACACTGACTCGCTCTGCACTTGGCTAAGCGACAACTACACGGTGGATTGCAGAAAACCTGGAGCACAGGACTACTACAACTCCATCTTCAAGCTCTATGCGGAATGGGGAGTCGATTTCATCAAGATTGACGACCTCAGCCGACCTTACCACGACGGAGAGATAGGTCTCATCCGCAACGCCATTGACCAATGCGGTCGTCCTATCGTGATGAGTATGAGCCCTGGTGCCACACCTCTTAATAAATGGGAGAGTTGCCAGCAGCACGCCAACATGTGGCGCATGATGGACGACCTTTGGGACAAATGGAGCGACATCGCAGCCGTATTCCGTTTGGTGGAGAATTGGAACCAGTATCGTATCGAAGGCAGTTATCCCGACTGCGATATGTTGCCTTTGGGAAAGATTGCCATGAACAACAACGGTGGAAAAGGTCGTTTCTCCAATCTCACAGAGAACGAGCAATACACGATGATGAACCTTTGGAGCATCTTCAAGTCTCCGCTCATGTTTGGTGGCGACATGACCTATAATACTGAGTTTACCAAAGGGTTAATGACCAATGCGGATGTTATCAACATCGACCAGAACTCCGTGAACAACCGTTTGGTCAGCAACAATGGTTCTGGCGTGATATGGACTGCCGACGAACCTGACAGCAAAGTAAAATATGCAGCCATGTTCAACCTCAGTTCCTCAGACAATTGGATTCGTGCGAACGAAGCACTCTTTTCCACAGAAACCATCTCACTTCTCACCACTGGTTTTGGACAACAAGTGGAAGTTGACATCCCTTCAGGTAGCAAGGTGCTCTCTCTCGTTGCCGATGATTCAGGCGACAACTTCAATTACGACCATGCCGACTGGGTGAATATCTGGATTCGCTTGGAAAATGGCGACAGCGTGCGCCTCACCCAAAGCGATGTGATACGTCAGGATGTGTCACGTACCTATTATAAAAGAGTGAATTGGAACAAGAACATCAACAGCGGCACGCTTCGCATCAATGGCAAAGCATACAGCAACGGATTCAGCTATGAGTCAAACGGAATCCTCGTCTTCAAACTTCCTCAAGGAGCGGTGCATTTCTCTGGCTATTGTGGCATTGACGATACAGGTCGCACGCAAAGCGGTGCCACTTCTTCCATCAAGTTCATGGTATTCAACGAGGACCCTACTTACCGCTCAGTCTGCAATCCTGCTCACGCAGTGGCAAACAGTGACTTGGTAAGCGGTAAATTCCAAGCGGAAGGAACAAACATCGAAGCCGACATCACAGGAGCAAAGAAACTTTATCTCGTTGTGACAGATGCTGGCGACGGATATAGTTACGACCATGCCGACTGGATTAACCCAACGCTCATCGATGCCGATGGAAACGAAACAAAACTCACCTCTTTCCCATACGAAAGTAGCAAGACGAGTTGGAAAGACATCTCCAATTATGGGCAGAACGTGGATGGCGGAACGCTCGTCGTGAATGGACAAGAATATGCCGATGGAATCGGCACAAATGCCAGTAGCATCATCACCTACGCATTGCCTCCAAGCCATCCATTTGTCAAATTCCGCAGTTTCGTAGGATATGACGAAGGGGTGAAAAAGAATATCAACAATGGTGTGACGATGGAATTCTTGGTTTTCACTTCCGACCCAACTGCCACAGACAGTCTCAAGCTCGCACTCGACCTCAGTTCTCTTGGCATACCAGTAGGTGAGAAATGCGAAATCACCGACCTTTGGACGAAAGAGTCGCTCGGCACCTTCTCTGGTTCGCAATACGTAGCCACCCTCGCTAGTCATGCCTCCCAAATGCTGAAGATTGTGCCAACAGGCGAAATGGATGCTATTTCTGCCCTACCCTCCGACCAAAAACCTTCGATGAATTCGGCAAAAACCAACAATTCGTTTCCCGATGGTATCTATTCCCTCCAAGGTAAACGAATTGCCACAACTGCTACTGCACTTCCTCATGGCGTCTATCTCCAATCTGCCAATCACCACATCAAGAAGATTGCGAAATAGAACTTGAAACGCATTACATCTATAATGACAATCGTTGTCTTAGGAAAGAAATTAGAATAATTATCATAATTACTCCAAAAAGTAACTATTCAGCGAATCATTATTTTGAGTCGCCTACGGCGAGAACCTTTAGCTCGGCGTAGCCAAATCTTTCAAATCTAAACAAATCAAACAAATAATATTTTTAAAGATTATTGAAAGATTTGAAAAGATTTGTTAGATTTCTGTCACGAAGTGACACTCCTTGATTTTACTGACGTTCTCCTTCGCTTTTACGGAACATTTCCTTTGTTTTTACTGACGTTTTCCTTTGATTTTACTGAACTACCGAGCCCTCAACGTTTACACGGCGAGCGCTCGGCGTTGCGATAACGAGCGCTCGCCAAGTCGATGGCGAGCGCTCGGCAACTAGTTGAATTCAAAGGAGCGGTTCAGTCAGTCCCAAAAATTGGTTGGCTTGCGCCGAGCTAACGGTTCAGTAAATCCCCTAAAGCAGTTCAGTGAATCCTCAGGCCCCCCTCTAACTCCCCCGAGGGGGAGAGAAGCCATCAGGATGGTAGTAAGTTTCAGGTTTGGCTTCGCCGAGCTAAAAGTTCAGAAATCCTTTTAAATCCTTTAAATCCCTGATTCTTTACTTCACCATCACCTTCTTGCCGTTTCTGATGTAGATGCCTGGGGTGGTAGGTGTTCCATTCAGGCGCGTACCTTGCAGGCTGTACCAGTGACTGTCGCCCTGAGGCATATCATCTTTCACGAGGTCGATGTCGGTGGTTTCATCCAGGAACTTCAATGTGAGCCTCTTCACTCCCTGAGCGGATGCTGGCAGAGTGAGATACGCGCTGTTGGCAGCGATTGTGGTAGGTACGTCCACTCGTTCGAAACAATCACCCTTCAGCACATAACCATCGGTCAGAGATGTTGCTGTGAGTGAGCCGACCAGTAAGTTGGAATAGAAGGAAGAGCTCTGGTCACAAACTATAGGATAGAAAGTCTCAGTTCCGTCTTTAATCAGAACGCCTGTTCCAGCGGGAACATTAGTCACAGGCATCATGAGTACCTCGCTTGTTTCCGGCTTGAAACCGCATACCGTGTACACCCTCAGACTCCGACAGCTGCTGAAGTCGAGATTCTCTGAATAGCTGAACAGCTGTAAGTCGTCAGCTAACTTCAAGGAAAGGTATGTCGTTCCTTCTTCAATGATGTTGCTGAAAGTCATCCAGTACCATGTCGATTTGTATTTCGCTATTGTTCCTTTTGGAACTATGAGCAAGGCGGAGCTTCTCACTTTGCTGGTGAAGCATTTGCTGTCGATGGCAAAGGGGTTCTCTATCCGTGAAGTCACCTCTTTCAAGGCATTGCACTCATCAAAGGCTTTATTTCCTATCGTCTGAACCGACTTGCCTATTGTCACATTGGTCAGGCCTGTGCAGTTCCAAAGCAGACTCCCTTATAATGGTGACATTGTCTGGAATCGTCATGGAAGTCAGATTGGTGCAGTAAGAAAAAGCAAAGGTCCCAATGCTGGTGACACCATCTGGAATCGTAATGGAAGTCAGGCTATAACATGAATTAAACGCATAAGGTTCAATGCTGGTAACACCCGAAGGAATCGTGATGGAAGCAAGGTTATGGCAATTGTCGAAGGCCCTTTGTCCAATGGTGGTAATGGTTTCGGGCATCTCTACGGAGGTCAAATCAAAACACATGCTAAAAGCATTATTGTCTATTCCAACCACCTGGAACTCGATGGAGTTGTAGCTGACTCTCTCGGGGATTCTGATAACATCCGAATAGCCGCCGGAAGTACTACCTCTCGCTACCCTGACGGTTCTGTCCTTGGAATTGAGGATGTTGTAGTAGATAATCACGCCGTCCTCATTCAGCGCTAAGAAGTCGAAGGCATGAACCATGCTGGAGGAGAAAAGCGCTGCCGCCAACAGGATGGTTTTTATCATATAAGTTTTCATAAACGTCACTCTATTTGATTGTTATACATGATGATTGGTTTTCTCTATTCTCTCGCATGCAACTCATCTCACCATCACCTTCCTGCCGTTCCTGATGTAGATGCCAGGTGTGGATGGACTGCCGTCCAAACGCATGCCCTGTAGGGTGTACCAGTGGTCATTGCCTCCTGTCACGTCTGTCACGACTGCGTCAATGTCGTCTGTCACTCCATCCATGCACTTCAGGCTGAGAGTCGATGGACCCTGTACTGATGCAGGAAGGGTGAGGTATGCACTATTGGCAGCGACGGTGGTGTTTGGCTCAACACGCTCGAATTGGTCGCCTCGAAGCACATAACCCTCCGACACGGTGGTCTGCGAGAGAGTGCCCCTGAGAAGATTGGAATAGACGAACGAGGTCTGGTTGACAAGAACTTGGTAGGTCTTCCCTTCCACGCCCTCGAGAATGACACCTGTGCCAGCAGGAACCTCATTCACCGATACCAGCAGAATCTCGTTTGTCGAAGGGTCGAAGCCACCGGCGATGTAGGCCGTCAGGCCAATAACGCTTCTGAAGTCAAGCGGCTCGTTAGGGCAGAACGCTTGGAAGTCTCCACCATTTTCATTCAGCTTCACTGGTAAGTAGGTGCCGCCGTCTTCCACATTCAGGAACTCCGACCAGCCTTTCGTCGCCTTGTAGGTCGCCTTCGTGCCGACAGGAACATGAAGTGTGGCTTTCATCTTGACTGCTGTTGGAAACACGTCACTCCCTAAATCGAATGGAACCTTTATTCTGGAATCCACATCCGTCAACGCGTCGCAGTAAGCAAAGGCAAGCTTGCCTATGCTCTTGAGGGAGCTGCCCAAGGTCACGGAGGTCATGCTCTCGCATCTCTCGAAGACTGACTCTCCAATCGAGGTGACGGAATTTGGGATGTCGATGGAGGTCAGGCTTCGACAATACATGAAAGCTCCCGGATAGATAGTTTTGAGGGAGCTAGGCAAGTGAACAGAGGACAAGTCCCTACAATAGTTGAATGCATAGTATCTTATCTCGGTGACGGAATTGGGAATGTCAACGGAAGATAAATGACGGCAACCATTGAATGCATTGTCTCCAATCGAGGTGACAGAAGCGGGTATCACGATGGAGGTCAAGCTCTCGCAGCCTTTGAAAGTCGAGTTTCCTAAGCTTCTGATAGAATTGGACAAGCGAACCGATGAAAGGGCATAACATTGATTGAATGCATAGGCTCCAAGACTGGTGACGGAATTGGGGATGTCAATGGAAGTCAGTTTTTCGCAATTCGAGAAAGCAGAGTTTCCTATCTCTGTGACGGAATTGGGTATTGTCACTGAGACAAGCTGACCGCGTATATTTGCTATCCGGGTAACAGTGAAGGTAGTAGAGGAGTTTTTTACCTTTTGAGGAATGTACAAATCAGTAACATCAGTTGAAACTGATTTATATCCAGCTACCTCGCAGGTCTTGTCGCTTGTACTCAGAATATTATAGTAGATGGTTACATCGTCTTTGTTCTCCACACTGAAGTCGTAGGCATGGATAGCTGTGGCAAGCAGCAGGGCTGCCGCCGACAGGAAGATTCTAAGAAAGGTTTTCATAATTAATGTCTTATTATATTAAAAATAGGTTGGTAGATGATTGTTGATTTTCTAAAAATTTGAATCGTTTGTATTCCGCTGCGGCGATATGCTAGTCGGAAGCGGAAACGTCGGAGCTTGTCGCGGAGTAGAACTCTGTCTTCTACTATGTATCATTGTATGCAAAATTACGGAGTTGATACTGAATAACCAAGAAAAACTGAAAATAAAAATACACATTTTTGAAAAAAGTGAAATAAAAGGCTATCGCGCATGTCCCTCATCGTCTATTTCCCTTATCTGCCTTTTCCTCCTTGTAGTTCTTTTCTTTTTGCTTAGAGCAGTTTTTTTACCCACGCCTTGATGTCCTTCGTTTCCGATAAGGAGGCTGCTATCTGGACTGTTCCATGCTGGTTGTTCGACATAACCTGCATCTGCAGGGAGTGCTGGACAGAGATGGTGAAAAAGGATGTGAGGGACGAGCGTGACGCCTCGAAGAAGATGTGAAATCCGTATCGCATGTCGTATATCTCAACATGCGCCGAGCGCATTCCAAGCATTATGTGGGGAAGCTCTATGTTGTTGCCGCTCTTGGTGATAGACCACCCGTTGGCCTCAAGCGCCGCCTCATAGTCGGACATCTCATCACCATCGGATATGAGGATGCCGGTGGAATTCTTGTGGAAGTGCTTGCCGAGCCTGTTCTCATATTGGTACACCTCTTTCTTCTTCAGGCAGAAGTCCGTCAGGACGCTGTTGAGGATGGTGCTTTGCAAGTGGATGATGCCGTCCGCTCCACGCTGTGAGAGCGTTTCCCCTTCGCTCCTTGCCATCACGGGGCGGTCGTAGAGCGGTATAGTGCTGACAACTACATCCCTTATATAGGTATATATGATGTCTTCGCTCGCCACAGTGCAGAGGCGGTAGTACTGTAAGAGCCATTCGGGGTCGTCATCCACCGCCGTCTTGTTCATCGCCAGCACGAGGCGAAACCACTTGTTCTTAGGAATCAAAGGGAACTCCTCGAGGATTCTCGCGGTCACGAGGGTAGTTGTGGATGTGGGGGTAATGTGGAACAGCAGGGTCTTGTAGAGGTCGGTGGTGATTCCCGTGCTGTCTATGCTGATGTTGTTCGCCTCGCGGTCGAATGGATAGCAGGTGCCATCGGCTGTAGCAACTCCATCGGACTCAGTGCCGCTGTCGAGTGTCGTGTGGATGTTGGTGGACGTGATGAGGTTCCTGCCTGGGTAGTCCTCCTTGTTGGAATACCCGTTCAGTATAAACGTGTCCGACGGGTCAAAGACCATTTTCGTGGAGAGGTTGTAATTTGCCCCTATTCTATTAGTGATGTCGAAGAAGTTCCCCTTTCCGTATGAAATGAATCCAAGAGGGTTGTATAAATGGAAGCGCAGGGTGGCGTGGTTGAAGTCGCCGTTGAACTGGCACTTCCAGTTCTGATTTGTCTGCCCTCCCGCGTAGATGTCCGTGTCAACCGTGCATCCTTCTTCACATTCCAGCCAGACGACAGAGTCGGTGTTCCTCTCCATCCTCACATTCGTCATGCGGTTGTAGGAACCGAGTTTCAGCGTTCCGTTGCTCCCCTCGATGTCGGTGTCAATGATGTGCCAGCCGTCACAGTGGGAGGCATCAATCGGACTTGTCTGGCAGTGGGTAAACATGCAGCCACGGATGGTGTTGTTGTTCGGCTGGCCAGCAATGCTCTCACTTATGGATTGGACACCTACATCGCAGTTGTCAAACACGCAGCCGGCAATGTCGGCGTAGTAGCAGCTGCCAGAAAACTCTATGGCGACATCGAGGTTCGAGAAAAAGCAGTTGGAGATGGTGTAGGTGTTGGCGTGGAACATCTCGATGCCTTTGAAAGAGGGAGGGTCTATTACGTTTTCATTCGACCTCATCACAAAACTCTTGAAGCAGCAGCCGTCGAAGCCTCCTCCCCTATATGTGCCCATGGCGCTGTTTCTCGAGTTGACAATGAAGTGTCCGTGTATGCCTATCAGAAAGCTTGTCCCCCTGCCTGGGTACTTGCCTGCTCCCTTGATGCGGATTTCCCAGCAGCGCGTGTTATCGACAATCTGATTAGAGGTCTCATGACCGATGAAAACGTTTTTTGGCATATTATTCGTATTTGTTCCAACAATGAATGTACCACTGGAGAAGGATAGTGTGTGGACATCGGTGGCATAGCATGCCTCTATCGCCTTGTTGATGCAGCCTGTCACGTCAGAACCCAGATTGGGAAGTGCACCAAACCACTCGGCCTTAATCTCCCTGTTCAGCAGCCTTGAGGAGTAACTGCCATAAGGTCCAAGATTTATACTTCCCCTGAAGATATGTCCACCGCCTAATATGGTGCAGTTGTTCAGGATGAGTATTGCTTCACCGTTTGCTGGGCCACTGAAATAACCGCCCTTGAAAATCAGCAGACAGTTGTTATACACATGAATATCTATTGCTGATAATGCGCATTCATTTTCAAAAACACATGTACTGTTACTGATGGTATTTGTACTGGATAAAATGTTGCTTTGTCTAATTGTACTCATAAGTTTGATGTTTGTTTAAAATAATGAATGGATTTTTAGAAAACCTCGAATTCACCGACATATTCGTCATCTCCGTCAAGGATGGAAATGGTGAAAGCTCCAACAGGTAAGGATGAGATGTGAATAAATAATTCTGTATTACATAAAATTTCTTCTTCATACCATTGTTGTTCTGTCAAAACATCTTTTATGGTGACTACAATGGTTTGAGAGGAAAAATCATTTGGATTGATTAATAGATGACTTGCTGTGTAATAAATTTTAATTAAGTTTGTTTCTGTCTCAGAACGAGGGTTAGGAAATCCATTATCAGGTGGTGGTATGCTTGGTATCGTCGGTCTAAGAATTATAACAGTGGTGTCTCCTGTTTCCATTGCATGAATTGAAAATGTAAAAAGGAATAGGATAATGGATAAGAATACTTTTGTTTTCATAAGGTAAGTTAAATATTTGTTAGTTCTAAAATTTATGCAAATAAACGTTTCTTTTCAGTTTTTGCAAAGAAAATCCATTTGAGAAAAATTTGAGAAATGCAGTTTTGCGATGGATTCGCCGTTTTTTTGATACTATTTTCTTAGTTTGCAAGATAGTTTTTACCTAAATTTGCAGAAAAATCAATGATGGATAAACAATGAATCTATTCTTTCGAGTGTCAAATAGTTTGAAAATCTTGTTTTTCTTTCTCCTATTGGTAAGCTGTTTTTCTTGTACCAATAGGACAGAATCTCTATTAGACAAGGCAGAGAAACTGATGGACAGAGAAACGGAACAGGGTATAGCCTATTTGAATGAAGCAAAGAACGTGGGGCTGAATAGCGAGTATCAGATGAATCTTTACAAACTGCTTTCTGTTTATGCGAACTACAAGCAATGGAATCCGATAGATAGTGTTGGTTATCTTTTGCCATTGGTTCGTTATTTTGATGAAAATGGTACAAAGCGACAAAAGGTTCTCGCACACTATTTGATTTCGGCAAGCTATCAGAGGGAAAAGAATTATGCCATGCAATATAGGGAATTGTACTTGGCAAAGGAATATGGGGAGAAAACAAGACACGTAGAACATTTGCAAGCATTAACAGAGCATCGTTTGGCTATTTTAATATTAAATTCAGGACTATATAAATTAGCCAGTCAACATTTTCTCAAAACTTTTGATTTTGCGCAAGAATCGAGTGATTCTCTTTTATGTGGAGCTTCGTTATCATACTATGGTATATGTCTATTTATTGAGAATAAAGATATCAATTGTCTGGATTATCTTCGTAAAGGATTTAATTATGTTCTTCAAGCTGAAGATAAAAATAAGGACCGTGTGAGTTTTCCAGCTGTCTGTAATAACCTGTGCGAGTACTTTATGTATGTTCAGCAGATGGATTCCATCGAACCATACGCAAAAATAGCTATTGAAAATTCCATGAACGTGAATGACTCGATGATTTCTATCTATCATCTGGCTGTTTCCTATTGCTACACGGGCAGAGTTGATTCTTCAATGGTCCTGTTTAAAAAAGTTACAAATAGTCCATCTTCGTCCGACAGAGCGAAAGCATATATGTGTCTTGCAGATATAGCGAAAGCATATAAACGTATTGAACAATCGCTTGAGTACGAGAGGTTATACAATACTGAGATGAACAACATGGCTTGGGATAATCGTAAGGAAATCATCCTTAAAGCCAAGCATGAAGTGGAGGAAGAACAGTTGAAAAAACATAAGAATGAATGGCGAAAAAAGATGGCGTTGATTTATATTGTTTCGCTTCTCGTTCTCTTGTTTGCAATTTGGGGATTCTTGACTCGTAGAAGGAAACAGATGCTATCAAGGAAAGAGGATGATTCTTCGCTCATGCAGGAAGAAGTATATAAAAAGATGGTGCAAATAGTCCATAACTATAAGGAAAATCATGTATCACCGATTCACATGGAAGAACAGGATTGGATTGATTTGATGAATTTCATTGAAAGAAGATACAACAATATCTGTCAAAAACTAACAGATTCTTATGGTTTGACAACCGACGACATTCGCTTTTGTTGTCTTATACTGACAGGTTTTACTCGTTTTGACATGCACTACATTCTTGAACGATCAGAAACTGTAGCTTATCAGCGCGAACGATACATTCTCCAGCATCGCTTCGGCATCACCGACAAGGACAAGCGACTGAAGGATGTGCTGATGGAAATGGCGCAAGGGAATAATGAAGAATGAAATAACGTTTAAAGTTTAACGTTTTACGAAGTTAGTTGAAAAAACGTGAAGCATGAAGCGACGCCATCCACAAAACAACTATCATTATTCTAATATTATCCTAAACTGACATCAACACATCCTGTTCAGTCATTCCTCAAAAAAACTGCGGATAATCCCCACATGTGCTGAAGATAATCCACTAAGTAACGATAAAAAAATAACTTGGTACATTTTGATAAATTCATATTGACCTCGTGTTGTGCTCATCTTTTGGGCTGTTTTCGCTCGTTTCCTCAGTCATGATGCCCGCATCACTCCATCGAAAACGAACAAAAACATCTCCAAAATATGAGTAAACTGTACCAACTTATTTTTTTATCATAACTAAGGTACAGCACAATAATCAATCCGACATAATTTGTAGTACCTACCTATAAGGAAAATACGAGTTTTACGCCTATATCTCGCCCCATATTGTAGATGCCAGCGGATTTGAGGCGATTGAGGTGGGAAACATAACTACGGTCGAAGAGGTTGTTGCAAAAGGCATAGATAGAAAACAATTTTTCTCCACGACGGAGAATGTCCGTACCTGTCGTTATATTAAATAAGGTGTAACTTGGCGTTTCCGTTTCTGTTCCGTTCACCTTATAGTAATGTTTCTGACGCAAATTCACGTCCATCTGCAACTCCACAAACAAATTCCTTAACCAATGTTGCTTGCCCTTCAAATCGTAATGGAGTGTGGAAAGCCAGCGAGGAGCGGGAGTAAGAGGCAGCCATTCCGCATCTTTATCCACCACATGCAGGCGTTTGCTGTTGACGTATGAAAAAGCATTTTCCCAATGCACATACTTGAAAGGGTGTAGAATCACGGTCGCCTCACCACCAAAAAGACGTGCATCACCCTGTGTGAAGAGGAACACAGGCACACCCTCTTGCTCACGCCCAGCCTTCTCAGCGTAGATATAGTTGCTGATGCGGTTGAAGAAAAGCGAGAGTTGTGCAGAAAAGACTTCTGACGAATAATCAAGTCCAGCATCAAACTGCCAACTGAACTCAGGGTCAAGTTGATGATTACCAATCTCATAGCGGAACGTACCTTCGTGCTCTCCATTCGAACCCAGTTCACTGAGATTCGGTGCACGATAACCTCTTGCCACATTGAGACGCAAGTCGAGATTCTTCTGAAGGTTGTAAATAGCGCCCACACTTCCCGTCAGGCCACTGAAATTGCGAGAAAATGCCTCGAAACGGTCCTCTAACTGATGGCTGTTGAGATGACGAGTGTCGAAACGCAGTCCTCCGCTCAGGTGCAGACGGTCGATGAAGGACTTACTTGCCGTGGCAAACACACCGAAATCAAAGAAACGGTAGGCAGGGATGAGGTATTCCGTTCCTTTGTTTTGCGATTCCTGCCACATACCACCCACACCGAGATTCGTTTTCCATCCACTCCATTCAGGCGACACGTAGCGCAGGTCGTAGTTCACTGTCTGCAAAAGGAAATCGAGTCCACATGCATCGGGTGTTTCAAATTCCTTGCGACGGTTGTGCTGATAACCAATAATCGCCTTCAACTGTCCTTCGCCCAAAAGAATTGAATTGTCGAGCACAGCCTTGTAGTGATTGATGCGCTGGAAGGGGTGTTCCTCCGCTGCTTCCTCATCATCTTCTTCCTCTTCTTCCTCACCTACTTCGATGATGCCTGGGCGGAAATGATAGTAACTCAGTTTCAATCGACTCACACCCCAGTTGCGACTCAATCCAAACATACCGTTGAGTGCCTGTTCACGGAATTGCGAGTTGTCCACAGTTCCGTTTCGTGGGTTCTTATACGAATCCGAAGCCTTGTCACTCCATCGCCAGTCCCACAACCATCCTTGCTGATTGCCAGCAAAATCTACCGTGTAGGCACGTAAATTACCATTGCTGTGATACTCTCCTGCTGCATTCACGCGGATGTCACCCTCCATCAGTGCTGGAGCATCGTGAAACACGAGTACACCAGCCATCGCATCAGAACCATACATCAGTGAGGCTGGCCCTTTCATGATTTCCACGGAATGTATCGACTGTCCATCGATTTCCACTCCGTGCTCATCGCCCCACTGCTGTCCTTCCTGGCGCACACCACCATTCACGACCAGCACACGATTATAGCCCAAGCCACGAATCACGGGTTTCGAGATACCGTTACCCGTTGTGATTTGTGACACACCCGCTTGTTTGGATAGGGCATCAATCACGTTTGTGGAGAAATGGGATTCCAATTCGGTTGCTGACACCGTTGATACGGGTGCAGGAACCTGATTCACTCGTTGAGCGCCAGTCACACCTGTCACCATCACTTCGTGCAGGTGTAAACACGTGTCGAGTTCCTGTGCATGAGCAGATACGCCCAAGCATAGCAACAGACACGCAATATGTCTTGCTTTCATAATAATTGCTTGTTCTTGAAAATGAAAATGAGTGATTTCCGATTCATTCAGAAATCACAAGGTTTTGTATTTATCTATTTTTCAGACAAATAAGGCGGTGCTCTTCCGCTCAGGCACATCGTCTTGTTTCCAAATAAAGAAGAATGGTTGGAAAAAAGCACACGATGTGCCAATGAAAAAGCTGTGCCAAGAACTATAAACGCAATTGGAAGGTATGACAAGGCACAGAACTGGCATACCAAGCAATGAGAAATAGAGAACTCTGATGCCGACAAGTGTCCGTCGTGGTGAATGTGCTTGACACACTCCACGCAAGGATTCGCCCCTCCCTCTGACTCAGGATGGACGTGAATCCAAGTTGTCAATAGCACCGAAAG
>Ga0247608_10004917_pt1 | contig 14700 bp, 12 predicted proteins | sample 176DNAGHGlowgp2_FD_193490 | JGI IMG/M metagenome (GOLD analysis project Ga0247608, IMG submission 193490) | Sheep rumen microbial communities from Palmerston North, Manawatu-Wanganui, New Zealand - 1766 DNA GHGlow gp2 | ecosystem: Host-associated > Mammals > Digestive system > Stomach > Rumen ...
TTTCACAGGCTACCACTACTACGTCACCCGCGACGGCACGACCTACCAGACGCGCCACGAACAGTTAATTGGTGCCCATGCCGTAGGCTTCAACAGCCATTCTCTGGGTGTCTGCTACGAAGGCGGCTACGACGAGCGCGGAGAAGCAACCGATACGAGGACGAAAGCGCAGAAGACAGCTCTGCTAAAACTGCTGCGCCGTCTGAAGAAAGCACATCCCGATGCCCACATCCTTGGCCACCGCGACCTGCCCAACGTCCACAAGGACTGCCCCTGCTTCGATGCCCAGTCGGAGTATTCGAGCCTTAACCCTCGGCGAAACACGAACCCATAAATAAACAACCACGAGTATGAAGAAGAATATTTGGGAAATTGTGTTTCGGGTGTTTGTGGCGGCAGCCACGGCCGCGCTGACGGCGCTGGGCACCACGTCGTGCATGGGGCTGGGACCGATAGGACTGTAAAGAAAATAGACTGACCGCTGGGTCAGTCTATTTTTTTTGTGCCTTCGCCGTTATTTCGAGTACTTCGGTGGTTTGTGGGGTAACGGCGGCTTGTTGACTGGTGCGCAACCCGACGGCCCAGACTACAACGCCACGGGCATCGACGACCACAAGCTGACGGCGCTTCTCGAAGACGGTCATCCGGCAGTCGGTCATCAGGTCGCTCAGCAGCTTGCGGCCTTTCATGCCGTATGGATGCATGGCATCGCCCTCCTCTACCCTTCTGACGGTTAACGGAAACAGGACTTTACGGGCATCGAGGGTAGCCTTGTCGGCAGACGTAGAGACATATACTGCGCTTCTACGAATCAGGATTTTTGCATCCTCAGTGTCAGAAACGGCATTTTCGGGTAAAAGATACGTACCTTCTTCGGGAATTATGAGCGGTTTCATCGGTTTCAACGAGGGTTCCACCAGCAGTCGGTCGCGGTCTTTCAGGACGTCGATGCCGTGTTGTGATGTGATGATGGCACCGTTCTTTGCCTCCAGTATCTGACGGACCTGATGTCCGTTGAAACCGTAGTTTTTCAACCATTCAAAAGCTATATATTCTCTTGAAAAACTATCTGGAAAAGCACTAAGCGACAGTTCTTTACTATTCTTGTACTTGGAAAGCACAGCATCCAAGACCGCCTGAGCTGACGACAGGTTCTCTGCAGTCCGCTGGATGTTTTCAACCACTGCAGGATTAAGCTCGCGGAGCATCGGCAGCACCTGCAGACGTACCTTGTTGCGCAATACGTCGGCCTCGAGATTGGTGCTGTCTGTGACGAATGTTTGACCTTTTGTGGCCAGATACTGCTCAATATCAGCCCTCGAGGCTCCTAAAAGTGGCCGTAGGATATAGTTGTTTCTGGGCTGGATGCCTGTCAGGCCACGCAGTCCGGTGCCTCGGACAAGGTTCAACAGCACCGTTTCCACCGAGTCGTCACGGTGGTGAGCCACGCAAATGCCTGCCGCTCCGATGTCGTTCCGGAGCTGTTCGAACCACCTATAGCGCAGTTCTCGGGCAGCCATCTCGATGCTTACATGGTGCAGCTGGGCGTAGGTCTGTGTATCGAAATGGGCACAATGAAACGCCACCTCATGCTGACGGCAGAGCGTAACACAGAATTGTTCGTCCCTATCCGATTCAGCTCCACGCAGATGAAAATTACAATGTGCGGCATGAATGTTATAGTCCTGCTCCTTCAGTAGTAACAGCAAAGCTACGCTATCACTACCACCACTTAAAGCAACAATGTATAAATCGTTCTTATTAAGTAGGTTATCAGTAAGCAGTAATCTACTCGACATAGAGTACTAATCCTTTCAGATATTCGCCTTCCGGATGATAGATGTTGATGGGATGGTCCTGTGGCTGATGCAACTGATGTAGGATACGCACCTTGCGCCTGGCCAAAGCAGCGGCAGTAAAGACGGCGTTGCGGAAGTGCTCCTTGGTGACCACCTGCGAGCATGAGAAGGTAAACAGAATACCCCCGCGCTCAATCTTCTCGAAGGCCTTCTGGTTCAGCCTTGTATAGCCTTTCAGCGCATTATGAAGAGCCCCACGGTGCTTGGCGAAGGCCGGTGGGTCGAGAATGATGAGGTCGTAAGGAAGTGAAGGGTTGTGGGCCGGATGGGAGTCTAGGAACTTGAAGGCGTCTTCGCAGAAGGCTTCATGGCGGGAGTCGCCAGGAAAGTTGAGCTCAACGTTCTGACGTGTCAGGGCAATGGCTTTCTCGCTGCTGTCCACGCTATGTACGAGCTTGGCACCGCCACGCATGGCATAGACGGAGAAGCCTCCGGTATAGCAGAACATGTTCAGAACGCGTTTGCCCTCTGAGTATTTTTCAAGTAACGAACGATTCTCGCGTTGGTCGACAAAGAATCCTGTTTTCTGTCCACGAAGCCAGTCAACACGAAACTTCAGTCCGTTCTCTGTGGCAATGTTCTCGTCGCTCCCGCCAACAAGGAATCCACTCATGTCGTCTGCCGACATGAAGGGCAGCGTGGTTTCACTTTTGTAGTAGACATGCTGTATTTCCCCCTCCATGACTTCTGCAAGCGAACGGGCTATCTGCATGCGGCACAGATGCATACCTATGCTGTGAGCTTGCATTACGGCAGTCTGGCCATACACATCGATAATAAGACCAGGCAGGTTGTCGCCCTCACCGTGAACCAGGCGGTAGGTTGAGTTTTCCATGTTCTCTCTTTGAGAGTGTGGCAATGCAATGGCCGTTGAGAGTCCGATGGATTGGCGCATTTTACGTGCAGACAGAAGTCGGGAATGCCAATACGCATCGTCAATCGGCACGTCGCTGAACGACAGCACACGCACGGCAATGGAGCCCTGCTGATAATGGCCAACAGCGATGAAATCGCCCGAATTGGTCAACACGCGCACTACTTCACCCTCGGCAATACCTTCGTCTATAGACTGTATGGCACCAGAGAATATCCACGGATGGAACCTGCGCAGGCTCTCGTCCTTACCCTTGCGGAGTCGTATCTGTTTGTACATCTTCTTGGATAGTTATCAGTTCGTAATCGCCCGAGTTTTCCAGTCTCATCAGCTCTTCATAAAGCATGATGCATGCCCAGGCATCAGTGGCAGCGTAAGCCTTCTGTTTGTCCTTCAGGATGTCAGCCTCCCAGTTGCTCAGCCGTTCGCGCTTGGAGATACGTTGTCCGAAGAAGTTTGCATACAGCTTCTGCAGGCTCATGTCTTCGACTCCTATCTCGCGCACATGGTTTTGTAAATCAATAAAACAGCCGTTCTCGAAGTCTCCAAGTCTGTGCAGCGAGTTGAGGTCGTCGCGCAACGAGAGCCCGATTTTCGGCACTTGGGTATCCTCCAGCAGACGGCGCACCGATGGCGACAGTCCCAGCTGGTTGAGCCTGAACAGAAAGCACACCTCGTGGCTGGACACCTGCAGCAGTGCCACAGGATTCATTGGTCCCTTATGGAACGAGGGCCTTGTCTCGGTGTCAATACCGAGGATTGGCTGTGACAGCAGGTAATTGACTGCTTTCATGGCTTCGCGCTCGGTGAGCACTACCTCGATGCGACCTTCAAAGAGCACTCGTGGAAGAGAACCAATCTGCGTCTTGTCGAATTTGTTATAAATCGTTTTCTTCATTTGGGATGCAAAGGTAGTGAAATAAAATAAAAAATCGGCACTTTTATGATGAAATCTGATATTTTATTCGTACTTTTGCACTTCGTAATAAAATAAAAGGAATATCCATGGCAAAGAAGAAAACCAGCACAGCTTCGAAAGACAAGACAGTCTCGTCGCTGAAAGAGGCTTTAGGTATTGACGGCATATTTCACAACGAACGCCTTAATTTCATCATAGGCTTCTTCTTGTTGTTTATTTCAATCTATCTGGCATGGGCTTTCATCTCGTTTTTCACTACGGGATGTGCCGACCAGAGCATGATTGAGGCACCACGCGAAGGCGAGATAATGAACCAGAACGGTGAGTTCAAGAATGCTTGCGGATCGATAGGAGCCTACGCTTCGTGGTTTTTCGTCAAGCGCTGCTTTGGACTGGCAGCATTCCTAATACCTGCCTATATCCTGCTGGTGGCGGTCAACCTGATGCATGCCTACAAGGTAAACCTGCTGAAATGGTTTATGTGTCTGGCTATTACCATGATATGGGCATCGGTAGCCATGGCCAAATTGTTGGCGCCTTTCTTTGATGATGCCTGCTACAATCCTGGCGGCGACCACGGACTGGGCATTTGCCAACAGATAGAGGGGCTGATAGGCACTCCCGGCCTGATGGCCGTCCTGGCACTTACGGCCATTGCCTTCCTTGTCTACCTCAGCATGGAGACCATTATCGTCATAAGGAAAATCTTCAATCCGCAGCACTACTTGAAGAAGATTCCGATGGAGATAAACATTGGCAAGGGTGACTCCGAGGTTAGTACGCCGCAGTCTGCTGGTATTCAGACGCTGGAAGACCCGGAAGTGTTTGACGACCCACAGTCGGAGGAGATAGAGTTCCCCGTGGACGGCGATTCCGTTGTCGTACATCACCCTGATGACGTGCCCGTCCAGAAACCTGCCACGACAGAAGAGACGGCAGGCGACGACATTGAGATAGAGATAGAGGAAACCAAGGACGAAGAAGTAGCCGATGGCAAACAGGTGGCCGACAACTATGGAGACATCACAACGCCGTATGACCCAAAGCGCGACTTGGAGAACTACCACTATCCCACCCTTGACCTGCTGAAGAAATATGAGAGCGACGGAAAGCCATATATCGACATGCAGGAGCAGAACACCAACAAGAACCGCATTGTAGACGTGCTGCGCAACTTTGGTGTCGAGATTTCGAGCATCAAGGCTACCGTAGGACCGACCATCACACTCTACGAAATCACTCCTGCACCCGGTGTGCGCATCTCGAAGATTCGTAACCTGGAGGACGATATAGCCCTGTCGCTGTCGGCGCTGGGCATTCGTATCATAGCACCTATTCCCGGAAAGGGCACCATTGGTATTGAAGTTCCTAACGCCAAGGCAGCCGTTGTTTCTATGGAGTCGATTCTGAATTCGAAGAAGTTCCAGGAGACCACCATGGAACTGCCCTGTGCCGTAGGTAAGACCATTACCAACGAGGTCTTCATGTTCGACTTGGCCAAGGCCCCCCACCTGCTTGTTGCCGGTGCTACCGGACAGGGTAAGTCTGTTGGACTGAACGCCATTATTACCTCTTTATTATATAAGAAGCATCCGGCAGAGCTGAAGATAGTGCTGGTTGACCCGAAGAAGGTAGAGTTCAGCATCTATGCCAGCATTGAGAAGCACTTCCTGGCCAAGATACCCGACGAGGATGCCGATCCCATCATCACTGATGTGACAAAAGTGGTGCGCACGCTCAACTCGCTGTGCAAAGAGATGGACACCCGCTACGACCTGCTGAAGATGGCTCAGGCCCGTAACCTGAAGGAGTATAATAAAAAGTTTATAGCGCGCCAGCTGAACCCCGAGCACGGTCACCGGTTCATGCCCTACATCGTGGTGGTTATCGATGAGTTTGGTGACCTGATTATGACAGCCGGTAAGGAGGTGGAACTGCCAATAGCCCGTATTGCCCAGCTGGCTCGTGCCGTAGGTATACACATGATTATTGCCACGCAGCGTCCTACGACGAATATCATTACAGGTACCATCAAGGCCAACTTCCCCAGCCGTATCGCCTTCAAGGTGAGTGCCATGATAGACTCGCGCACCATTCTCGACAGGCCGGGAGCCCAGCAACTGGTAGGCCGCGGTGACATGCTCTATCTGGCTGGCGGCGAACCCGTTCGCGTACAGTGTGCCTTTGTGGATACGCCCGAAGTGGAGCGCATCAACCAGTTCATTGCACAGCAGCAGGGCTATCTCAGCGCCTTTGAGCTGCCAGAGCCTGATACCGATGACGGCGAAACGGGCGAGAGCCGCGACGTGGACATGCAACATCTGGACCCGATGTTCGAGGATGCCGCCCGACTTATTGTACGCGAACAGAGTGGCAGCACGTCACTCATTCAGCGTAAGTTCGCCATAGGCTACAACCGTGCCGGACGACTGATGGACCAGCTGGAGAAAGCTGGCATCGTGGGTGCTGCCCACGGATCGAAACCCAGAGAAGTATTAATCATGGACGAAATGAGTCTTGAAAATCTGTTATCACAATGGAGAAGCTGAAAATTACGTTCGTGCTACTGCTGATGGCTGTAGCATCGTATGGTCAGACGGCCAAGCAGGTATTAGACAAAGCCGCTGCCGCTGTATCGAATAAAACTGGTGTCAAGGCATCGTTCACCCTGAAAGGTGGCACGATGAACGACAAGGGAACCATCAGCATCAAGGGCCGCAAGTTTACTGCTACCACCCCCGATGTCATTATATGGTTTGATGGAAAGACCCAATGGACCTACGTAAAGAAGAACGAAGAGGTGAACGTGTCGACCCCCACCGAGTCACAACTGCAACAGCTGAATCCGTACAACTTCATCTACATGTACAAGAAAGGATACTCCTATACCATGCAGAAGAAAGGCAACGGTTATGAGGTGCATCTGACTGCTACCGACAAGAAGCGCTCTGTGCAGGAAATGTATATCACCGTTAATTCGAAAACGTATATTCCAACGCAGATTCGCGTCAAGCACTCCAAGGGATGGAACACCATCGAAATATCGAACTTCAAGAAAGCCAACCTGCCAGACGGAATATTTCGTTTTAACTCAAAAGACTTCCCCCATGCAGAAGTCATAGACCTGAGGTAAGAAGCGATGAACAGAATACGGCTCTTCTTCCTTCTGCGCAAGAATGTAAAGCTGAGCGAACGTCGCAACCCGATGTTCGAGACCAACCAGTTCGGCAAGTTCTTCAGCTATTTGATGTACGGTTTCGTGGTCGTTGAGTTTATCGCCCTGGGGACCTTCTTCGGATGGCTGGCGGCAGTAGACGACTACAATCCTAACATGCTGTTCCTGATAATGCCATTCTTTCTGATTCTCGATTTCGGAATGCGCTTCATGGCCCAGCAGACACCACTCATGCTCGTCAAGCCCTATCTGCTCACCCCTATCAGCAAGTTTGCAGCCATAGACTGCTTTCTCATACAGCAAATCACTGATTTGGGAAACCTTGTGTGGATGACCGTCTTCCTGCCCTATGTTTTCATCGTATGGTGTGGCGGACTGACCACATGGGCAGCTATAGGAATGCTACTGCTGCTCCACCTGATGGTGGTAGTGAATAGCCAGTGGTATCTGCTGGTACGTACATTGGTCAACCAAAATTTGCTTTGGTGGGCGTTGCCAATAGTATTTTACGGACTGCTGATATTGCCATTCTTCGTACTGCCCGACAAGATGTTGGACCAGCTATTTGGTACTATAGGCGATTTTCTCAGCCGCTCTACAGCCCTATGGTGGGTTCTCCTTTTGTATGGCACATGCTTTGTTGTATTGTTCGTTGTCAATCGCTGTTTGCAAATGCGCCTAATCTATGATGAAATCAGCAAGAAGGAATCGACCAAGCTAAAAACGGTGTCTGAATTCCAGGCCTTGAACCGTTTTGGTCAGATAGGCGAATACCTGAAGCTGGAAATCAAGAGCACGATGCGCAACAAGGCTATACGTACCCGATTCATCCAAGGCGTGTGCTTCATCACGTTCTTCTCGCTGATGATAGCCTTCACTGATGTGTACAGCAGCAGTTTTGAACGCAACTTCTGGTGTCTCTATGCCTTCATTTTCTTTGGGGCGGTCAATCTGACCCAAGTGATGTGTCCGGAAGGCAACTTCATCGACCTGCTGATGGTTCACCGCGAGAACATCCTGACACTGCTGCGTGCAAAATACTACTTCTATAGTGCTGTTTTACTGCTGCCGTTGCTCTTCACACTTGTACCCGTCATCACAGGCAAATTCTCTGTCATCATGGTGCTTGCCTATTTGTTTACGGCTACAGGGCCTATCTATCTGCTTTTATTCCAGATGGCTGTCTACAACAAGTCTACCCTGCCCCTGAATGACAAGATTACTGGCAGGAACCAGCTGAACAACAAATGGCAGAGCATCGTCTCGCTGGTAGCAATGTTTGTACCTGTCATCGAAGTACTCCTCTTACAAGTCTTCCTCGACGAGGATATAGCCTACTGGATACTTTTCATCATCGGACTGGCAATTACGCTCGCCGAGCCTTATTGGATGCGTAACATCTATCAGCGCATGATGAAGCGACGTTACCAGAACCTTGAAGGATTCCATACTACGAGGTGAAAAAGTAATAAAGTAAATAGAAAGATATGTATTTCACTGGAATTATAATTGCCGTTTGCACTTTCCTGACCATCGGAATATGGCACCCTATTGTCATTAAGACGGAGTATCGCTGGGGCACTCGTCCCTGGGTTGTCTATCTGTTGATAGGCATCGTATGTATCATCGCTGCCCTCTTCATCGAGAACACCATCATCTCCGCCATCATTGGCGTCTTTGGAGCCTCCGCTCTATGGGGTATCGGCGAACTGTTCTCTCAGAAGAAACGCGTACAGAAGGGATGGTTCCCGATGAATCCGAAACGTCGTGGCGAGTATCCTCCCATCGACAAGAACGAGACGCTCTGTCCGGTACACCATGGCAAGAGCATCTATGCGATAGAAGATGAAGACACTGCTGATACAAGTCGGTAAGACGGTCAACAAGCATTTCATGGCAGGCATCAATGATTATGTGGAGCGCGTCAATCATTACATGCCTTTCGAGGTCGTGACAATCCCCGAGCTCAAGAACACGAAGAATCTTTCGGAAGAACAGCAGAAGCAAGCCGAGGGTGAGCTGATACTCAAGCAACTGCAGCCGTCCGACACGGTGGTATTGTTGGATGAGCATGGCAAGGAGTTCCGTAGCGTGGAGTTCGCCCGTTGGTTGGAGCAGAAGCGCAACACGGCTCGCCGACTTGTCTTCGTCATCGGAGGTCCCTATGGTTTCTCCAAAGATGTTTATGCACGTGCTAACGAACAACTCAGCTTATCGAAGATGACCTTCAGTCATCAGATGATACGTCTCACCTTCACGGAACAGGTATATCGTGCCTGCACCATCATCAAGGGAGAGCCTTATCATCACGAATAATCATCCCAACAGACAGCCTGTCTGATAGACGGCAGCGCTGACCATCCATGCCAATACAGTAGTGTACATGGCTGTAATAATGGCCCAACGCCAGGAACCCGTTTCATTCTTGATGGCAGTGATAGTGGCAATGCAGGGGAAATACAGCAACACAAACAACAGATAGCAGTAGGCTACCAACGGCGTTATCTGCTCCAAGCCACCTAACACGCCGATGGTGGAAGCCACGATTTCCTTTGCCCCTACTCCTGCTATCAGCGACACATCGAGTTGCCAGTTGAAACCCTGCAACGAGAATAGCGGCGCCACGGCCTTTCCCATCATTCCGATGTATGACTGTTCCACAGAAGTGGCCAGCCCGTCAGGGCCAAAATAGCCCAAAGCCCACACGATGATACTTGCCACCAGAATGATGCCACCCATCTTCTTCAGATACTCCTTGCCTTTCTCCCACGTATGACGCCCAATGGCTTTTGCTGTGGGCATACGGTAAGGCGGAAGCTCCATGACGAATGGAGTGTCCTCGCCCTTGATGACAAATGTGGAGAATACCTTGCTTGCCAGTACGGCAACAATTATGCCTACGACGTAAAGCGACAGCATAATGAACGGCTGGTATTGAATATCAAAAAACATGCCTATAATCATGATATAAATAGGCAGGCGAGCCGAACACGACATGAAGGGCAGAATGAGCATTGTGATGAGTCGTGAACGATGACTCTCGATGGTACGGGTAGCCATCACGGCAGGAACGTTACAGCCGAAGCCCATCACCAATGGGATGAAGGATTTGCCATGCAGTCCCATGCTGTGCATCAGCCGGTCCATGATAAAGGCTGCACGTGCCATATAACCAGAGTCCTCCATCAGCGATATGAAGAAGTAGAGTATCAGAATCTGGGGCAGGAAGACGATGACAGACCCCACACCACCTATTATTCCATTGATAAGCATATCCTTCAAGGGACCTTCTGCCAGTCTTTGACTCAGGAAATCGGAAACCAGCTCAACCCCGCGTTCTATCCAGTCCATCGGATATTGTCCCAACACAAAGGTAGTCTCGAACATCAGGAACAAAACGGCAAAGAAGATAGGGAATCCCAGCCATCGGCTTGACAAGACACGGTCTATGAGATGAGTGGCCCTGTAAGTGTCTTTCTTGTGCCCGGTTATGAAACCAGCTTCCGTCAAGGCTCCATTGATGAAACCGTACTTCGCATCCATAATGGCAGTCTCGGAGTCGGTCAGTGTTTCCTCGTACACACGGGCAGCGGCTTTGTCGCGTTCAACCATAATGGATTTGCTGTGTTCGCCAGCCTTCTCGTGTATGAAAGTCTCGATGTCAGTATCGTGCTCCAAAAGCTTTATGGCTACATATCGTGTAGAGTAACGTGGATGAATGCTCTTATCGGGCTTCAGATACGACTGTATGTGCCTTATGCCATCCTCTATCTCGTGGCCATAGTTGATATGAATATGACGGGCCGTATGGCTGACACCCTCATAGACCTGTATGACCGTTCGGAATAATTGCTCTACCCCCATGCCCGTCTTGAACGACGTTGGCACAAGCGGCGTACCCAGCAAGGTTTGTAAGACGCTGATGTCGAGCTGGTCGCCACGCTGCTCAAACTCATCATACATGTTAAGCGCACAGACCATCGGAATATCCATATCGAGCAGTTGTGTCGTGAGATATAAGTTACGCTCCAGGTTAGAAGAGTCGATGACGTTAATGATGACGTCAGGTGTTTTCTCTGTCAGATGTTTACGGACATAAAGCTCTTCTGGCGAATAGCACGACAGCGAGTAGGTACCGGGCAGGTCGGTGAGGTTAAACTCATAGCCGAAGAACGAAGCATGTGCCTCAGAGGCATCTACAGTAACACCCGAATAGTTGCCTACATGCCCGTGAGCACCGGAGGCGAAGTTGAACAGCGAGGTCTTGCCACAATTCGGATTGCCCACCAGGGCCACATTCAGCGTGCGGTGCTCCCTAAGGGCAATATGCTGCAGAAAGTCGTCAGGATGTTTCTCGGGCGTGATGTCAGCGTCTCTGCGCTTCCTGTCGTCCTCGTGTGTAACAATGCTGTATGGTTCGGCGTCGGTAATCACCTCTATCATTTCAGCCTCCTGGTGGCGCATACTGACTTCATAGCCCATAAGCTTATACTTTACGGGGTCTTGTAAAGGAGCATTCAGAAGCACCTCCACAGTCTTACCCTTGATAAAGCCCATTTCCACAATACGCTTTCGGAATCCACCGTGACCATGTACCTTCACTATGACAGCCTTGTCGCCTGTCTTCAATTCTGAGAGTTTCATAAACCTACATTAATACTATCCGGTTGCAAAGTTACAAAATAAAATCGACATCCCGACTTTTTTTAACAAACAATGTTAAAGAGGTGTTAAAGGCGGTTAAATACAAGGCTCGTTAATAGCATATTTTGTACCTTTGTATAGCTACACCAATAACATCACATCACAAAATGAAAAAACTATTCTCTACTGCCATCCTGACGATGGTCCTGGCCACAGGAACAACACTGGCCGACAATGTAAAGGCAACACTGCACGCCGACAAGGGTACGGTAATTATAAACAAGGAAATATACGGCCAGTTTGCTGAACATCTTGGTTCTTGTATCTATGGTGGACTTTGGGTAGGTGAAGACTCCCCTATCCCCAACATACGGGGCTACCGAAAGGATGTCTTCGAGGCCTTAAAGCAGCTGAAAGTTCCCGTGCTTCGATGGCCTGGCGGCTGTTTCGCCGACGATTATCATTGGATGGACGGCATTGGTCCTAAGAGTCAGCGCCCGTCCTTGCGTAACAACAACTGGGGAGGCACCATCGAAGACAATTCTTTTGGCACACATGAGTTTCTTAATCTCTGCGAGATGTTGGGCTGCGAGCCCTATATCAGCGGGAATGTCGGCTCTGGAACGGTGAAGGAGATGGCTCAGTGGGTAGAATATATGACCTCTGACGGTGACACCCCCATGGCCCGTCTTCGCCGCCAGAACGGTCGTGACAAGGCATGGCACGTTAAATTCTTTGGCATTGGCAACGAAGCCTGGGGATGCGGTGGAAATATGACACCCGAGTACTACTCGAATGAGTATCGCAAGTTCAATACCTACCTGCGTAACCAGCCAGGCAACACTTTGTATCGCATTGCCAGCGGAGCTTCTGACTATGATTACAACTGGACAAGCGTATTGATGGAAAAGATTGGACGGCAGATGAATGGCGTCAGCCTGCACTACTATACTTGCTCTGGTTGGGACGGTTCGAAAGGCTCTGCCACCCAGTTTGATGCTGACCAATATTACTGGGCGCTGGCCAAATGTCTGGAGATAGAAGATGTAATTAAGAAACACAAGGACATCATGGACAAGGCCGACCCTGAGAAGAAAGTTGATTTACTCGTCGATGAATGGGGAACATGGTGGGACGAGGAGCCTGGCACCATTTCAGGTCATCTGTATCAGCAGAATGCCCTGCGCGATGCCTTCGTCGCTGCGCTGTCCTTGAACGTTTTTCATCGCCATACTGATCGTATAAAGATGGCCAATATTGCTCAGGTGGTCAACGTGCTCCAGTCAATGATACTCACCGACCAGGAAGGCACTGGGCACATGGTACTGACGCCTACTTACCATGTATTCCAGATGTACACCCCGTTCCAGGATGCCACCTTCCTGCCTCTCGACATAGAGAGTGAAAGCATAAAGGTAAGCAAGGCCTACTTCAAAGAGAAGGCCAACAAGGATACAGGCGAACGTACTTTGCCCCTACTCTCTGCCTCTGCAGCTAAAGCCAAGGACGGCAGCATCGTCATTGCACTGGCTAATGTGTCGTTGGATAAGAGCCAGACTCTTGACATCACATTGGAGGGATGCACCCCCAAACACGTCGCGGGCCGTATTCTGACTGCCAAGAACGTGGCCGACTTCAACGACTTCCAGCATCCCACGCGCGTGGTGCCTGCCGACTTCACAGATGCAAAACTGAAGAAGAATGTCCTCACCGTGAAGCTGCCAGCCAAAAGCATCGTTGTGGTCACTCTGAAATAAACATCCTATCAAAAGCTTGTAACATCTGGAAATGAGTAAAGACGTAGCCTTGGTCTTGTCCAGCGGAGGTGCACGCGGACTGGTACATATTGGAGTTATTGAAGAACTGCAGCAACAAGGATTTAACATCACGTCCATAGCAGGAGCCTCTATGGGGGCACTCATCGGAGGGGTCTTTGCCGCAGGCAAACTGGCCGAATTCCGTGAGTGGATGAAGACCATCGACCGTAGAAAGATGGTCGAGCTTACCGATTTCTCCTTCAGTTTCAATCACCTGGTTAAAGGCGTCCGCATTATCGACGCCATCAAGGAGTTTGTGCCCGACATGATGATAGAAGACCTTCCCATTCCCTATTGTGCCGTAGCTACCGACTGGGAGAACGGCCGTGAAGTAACCTTCCGCAAAGGAAGTCTTTTCGGTGCCATTAGGGCCAGCATCTCACTGCCGGCCTATTACGAACCTGTTCGCATTAAGAACATGGTACTGATTGACGGCGGCATCGTCAACCCCATACCCCTGAACCGTGTCGTTCGTAAGAAGGGCGACCTGTTAGTGGGTGTAGACGTCAGCGGCCACGACTATCAGGGACAAAGCCAGCTGCAGCACTTTCTGGAACTTCGACGCAAGAACGGCAAGTCGCTGGGCCAGCAGATTCTGAACAAGCTCATTCCTGACAACCTCGATTTCAACTACTACACCCTGCTCTCGCGTACCAGCAGTATTATGATTCGGCAGAACTCGAAACTCATGGCCAGACTGACCAATCCTGATATGCTTATCGACATTCAGCTGAGGCGCTACGGAGGGTTTGACTACGACAAGTCTGAAAAACTTATTGCCATCGGGCACCGTTATGCACAGAAAGCCATTGAGAAGTATCAAAAATAATCTTAAAAAGGACGGCATTTGGAAATTAATTCGTAAATTTGCAGAACGAAACAATTAAACTTATTACTATACATTAATTTATTATGAACGACAACAAAGTAATGAACCTTGCAGCAGACAACATCCGTATTCTTGCTGCATCAATGGTCGAGAAGGCCAAGTCGGGCCATCCAGGTGGCGCTATGGGCGGCGCAGACTTCATCAACACCCTGTACAGCGAATTCCTTGTCTACGACCCCGAGAACCCCTCATGGGAAGGGCGCGACCGCTTCTTCCTCGATCCTGGCCACATGGCTCCCATGCTCTACAGCCAGCTCGCTCTCATCGGCAAGTACACTTTGGACGACCTGAAGAACTTGCGCCAGTGGGGCTCTGTAACTCCCGGACATCCAGAACGCGAGATTGAACGAGGCATTGAGAATACTTCCGGTCCTCTCGGACAGGGACATACCTTCGCCGTAGGTGCTGCCATTGCAGCAAAGTTCCTCAAGGCCAAGCTGGGCGAGGAAGTAATGGGACAGACCATCTACGCCTACATCTCTGACGGTGGCGTACAGGAGGAAATATCGCAGGGCGCAGGACG
>Ga0247608_10004919_pt1 | contig 14699 bp, 8 predicted proteins | sample 176DNAGHGlowgp2_FD_193490 | JGI IMG/M metagenome (GOLD analysis project Ga0247608, IMG submission 193490) | Sheep rumen microbial communities from Palmerston North, Manawatu-Wanganui, New Zealand - 1766 DNA GHGlow gp2 | ecosystem: Host-associated > Mammals > Digestive system > Stomach > Rumen ...
ACTGGTCGTAGAGTACCATCGCCTCCTGATTGTCCATATCGACGGTATCTGCAAATCCTTTATTGAGTTGGATGAGTCCTACGATGCCGTAGTTGATCAGAGCAATGAACTCGGGCCTGATGCCTTCGCCCACCAGCGACTCTTTCTTGATTTCCAGCGAGCGGATGCGCTTCGCCTTGATGAAGAGCTGGTCGGTCAGGGCTGTCGGACGCAGGATGCGCCACGAGGCTTTGTAGTCGTGTAACTTCTTCTCAAACAGGGCTCTGCACTCTGCCAGAGCCTGCTCAAATTGGGCGTTAGTCTTATCTATATTGGCCATAATCGGGTGCAAAGGTACATCTTTTAATTAAGAATGAAGCATGAAGAATTAAGAAAATGACGATAGAATCCTAATTTTTCTTAATTCTTAACGTTCATTGCTCCTGATCTTGCGTTTCTTTCTGCTTTTTCCGGATGTAGCGGATTTTCATGCCGAGGGCCTCATACTGCGTCCGGATGGAGTCGCGGCGCATCCTCGTCATGGTCAGCAATGTCAGTTCCTCAGGCGTGGCCTTCAGCGCTGCCTTGTCTTCATCCACCTGCTTCTGCAGGGCCTCCAGCTCTACGTTGGCCAGCTGCAGCAGACTGTCCGTCAGCTGTAGTTCGTCCTGAGCTCGTTTCAGCTCCGTCGCCTGGTGCTCCTTCAGCGCGGCCTTGCGGCGGTTGATCTCCTGTCGGGTCTTCGTCTCCCCACAGCCCGCCAATACTAGGAGGGCGGTCAGGATCAGACACACTCTTATCCATTGTCTTAAGTGTCGTTTCATATCCGATAATCGTTGCTTACGGCGGGCAAAGGTAGGCATAATTCTTGAAAAAGAAAAGAAAAAGACCGGGAATTTGGGGATATATGGGAAAAAATGTGTAACTTTGCAGCCCGAAACTGAAACGAACGATGAAACTGTATTCCGACGAAGAACTGGCTAAGATACTTGACCAGACGATCTTCCACCAGATCAGCGAGGCGGCAGACCGTCTCGGGGTGGAGTGTTATGTCGTGGGGGGCTACGTGAGGGACATCTTCCTGGAGCGGCCTTCGAACGACATCGACGTGGTGGTCGTTGGAAGCGGTATCGCGGTGGCCGAGGAGCTGAAACGGATGATGGGTCGGAAAGCTTACCTGAGCGTGTTCAAAAATTTCGGAACAGCCCAAGTGAAGCTTAGAGGCGGAAAGTCTCTCGCTTCTCACCTCTTACCTCTCACTTCTGACATCGAAGTGGAGTTCGTGGGCGCCCGGAAGGAGAGCTACAGCCACGACTCACGGAAACCTGTCGTCGAGGATGGTACTCTGGAAGACGATCAGAACCGGCGCGACTTCACCATCAACGCGATGGCCATCTGTCTGAATAAGGATCGTTTCGGTGAGCTCGTCGACCCCTTCAATGGTCTGGCCGACCTTGAGGACGGCATTATTGCCACCCCGCTGGAGCCTGGCATCACCTTCTCCGACGACCCTTTGAGGATGTTGCGCTGCATCCGTTTCGCTACGCAGCTGAACTTCCAGATTGAGGAAGAGACCTTCGAGGCGCTGGAACGGATGGCTGACAGGATTAAGATCGTCAGTGGTGAACGCATCAAGGATGAGTTGAACAAGATCATCCTCGCCCCTCACCCTAGTATCGGATTCGAATACCTGCAGCGCTGTGGGCTGCTAAACATCATCCTACCGGAGTTGTCGGCCCTTGATATCGTGGAAACCAAGAACGGCCGAGCCCACAAGAATAACTTCTACCACACCCTGGAGGTATTGGAGAATGTCGTGAAATTTTTGAAGAGTGAGGAGGGAAGAGCGAGGAGTGAGAATACCCTGTGGCTGAGGTGGGCGGCGCTGATGCATGATGTTGGAAAGACGAAGTCCAAACGCTGGGATCCTGCCATAGGCTGGACATTCCATAACCATAATATCATCGGGGCGAAGATGGTGCCTGTCATCTTCCGTAGGTTGATGCTGCCCATGGATGCGAAGATGAAGTACGTGCAGAAGCTTGTAGACCTCCATATGCGGCCCATCGCCATTGCCGACGATGTGGTGACAGATTCGGCTGTGCGTCGGCTGATCAATGATGCCGGTGAGGATATCGATGACCTGATGACGCTCTGTGAGGCCGATATCACCTCGAAGAATGAGGTGCGCAAGAAAATGTTCCTTGAGAATTTCCGGATGGTGCGCGAGAAGCTGGCCGATCTGAAGGAAAAGGATTACATCCGCCTGCTTCAGCCCGTCATCGATGGCAACGAAATCATGGCGCTGTTTCACCTTCCCCCATCTCGTGAGGTGGGCGTGCTGAAACAGTACCTGAAGGATGCCGTTTTGGACAATCAGGTGGAGAATGAACGGGAACCTCTGATGGCTCTCTTGATGGAAAAAGCCAAGCAAATGGGACTAATTGGGAATGTTTAATGTTTTTTAACTGCCCCAATAGAATGCGAGTGCGAGATTTTTAATAAATTTGCACACGTAAAATGACTGACGTCATCCTATCTAGTTTTACAAGCCTGTTTGCCCTGTTCGGTAAGGTGGAGCAAGTGGACGAGTCACGAGCGAAGGATATGCTCGTGAGTTATTTACGTCGTCATTTCGGTATCCGTAACATCGATCTCTATCTCGACCTATATAGTGACATGCGCATGGCCTATGAGATGTCCGACGACCTGAATACTCAGGACACGGTCAACTCCATCTGCTCAACGCTTCACGGACAGATTCGCACCTCTGAGGAATCCCTGTTGCTGTTGCGTCTCATGGAGTTCTGCGGCAGCGACAGCGAGAGTGCCCATGACATGTTCAAGACGATGGTGGAGAAGTTCTGTATTCCTGAGGAACAGTATCGCGACTTTTCCGACTTCGTGGGAAACCGTGAGACGGAACATGTCAAACTGCACCATATCGAGGGTTTCGACGGCACGCTGAAGACCCTACTTGACCCTGTTACGGGATTGCTGGTGTTCACCTATTTGGGAGAGGATACGGTCCTGCTCAATGATGTGCCTGTGTTGGCGGGAGCCTACCAGGTGTGGCAGCAGAGCAGCGTGTTGAAGAAACACAACGGGCGTCCCGTCTATTATTCCTCGATTATCAGTACCTATAGCAACGCCGACGAACAGACCCAGTCCGTGGAGTTCTGCGGGCGGGACATCAATTTCCGCTTCCCCAACAGCGATAACGGCATGCACGACTTGAGCTTCACCCTGACGAACGGGGAACTTCTGGCTATCATGGGCGGATCGGGAACCGGTAAGACCACGCTGCTCTCACTCTTGAACGGCAGTCTGAAGCCCCAGTCGGGAACCATCACCATCAACGGACACGATATCTCGGAACCTCAGGCCAAGGACCTCATCGGCTTTGTGCCGCAGGATGATCTGCTGATTGAGGAACTGACCGTCTACCAGAACCTCTGGTTCACGGCCAAGCTTTGCTTCGCGGGTATGTCGGATGAGGAGATCGACCGTCGGGTGATGAAGACGCTGAAGAACCTGGGGTTGGATGCCATCAAGGACCTGAAGGTAGGTTCGGCCATCAACAAATATATCTCCGGCGGTCAGCGGAAACGCCTGAACATTGCGCTGGAGCTGATACGTGAACCGGCCGTGCTCTTTCTCGACGAGCCTACGTCGGGACTCTCGTCGGCTGATACGGAGAAAGTGATCCTCCTGCTGAAGGAACAGACCCTGAAGGGCAAACTGATCGTGGTGAATATCCACCAGCCGTCGAGCGATGTCTATCAGCTCTTCGACCGTCTGTGGCTGCTCGACCGTGGCGGCTATCCTGTGTTTGATGGCAATCCGATTGATGCCATTACCTATTTTAAGGAAGCTGCTAACTATGCCGATGCCGAGACGAGTGCCTGTCCCACTTGTGGGAATGTGAACCCGGAGATCGTGCTGAACATCATCGACGAGAAGACCATTAGTAATACTGGCGAGTCTTCTGATGAGCGGAAGATGTCGCCTCAGGACTGGCATGAGCTCTATATGAAGAACCGGGAAGAGATGACAGCCCCGGTGGTCAGCGACGTTCCGCCGTCGGATCAGAAAAAACCTCACGCCCTGAAGCAGTTCCTGATCTTCCTGCACAGGAATGTCAAGACGAAGATTACTAATGTGCAGTATCTCTGCATCACGCTGCTGGAAGCCCCTGTGCTAGCACTGATCTGTGCGCTTCTCACCCGCTATGCACCTCCGGAAGGCTATTCGGTGATGGATAATAAGAACCTGGTGAGCTATTTCTTCATGGCTGTGATTGTGGCTACCTTCACGGGTATGAGTGGCAGCGCCGAGGAGATCATCAAAGACCGTGCCCTGTTGAAACGGGAGAGCTTCCTGAATTTGTCTTACGGTAGCTATATCTGGTCGAAGATCGTTTATATGGCTGGCGTGTCGCTGATACAGACATTCTTATTCATCCTTGTGGGCAATGCGATCATGGGGCTCCACGGCCTGTTCTGGGAGTGGTGGCTCATCCTCTTCGTGACGGCCTTCCTGGCTAACCTCACAGGACTGCTGCTCTCGCAATGCCTGAGTTCGGTGGTGGCTATCTATATCAGTATTCCTTTGTTGCTGATCCCCCAGATCCTGCTCTGTGGACTGGTGGTCAGCTTTACTGATCTGACGCCGAAGAGTACAACAGGCAATGTGCCGTTGATAGGTGACCTGATCCCATCGCGATGGTCGTATGAGGCGTTGGCCGTGACCTCGTTCACCGATAATCCCTACGAGACGCAGTTCTTTGAGAACGACAAGGAGAAATACGAGACACAGTTCTATCATATAGGCTTCCTCAACGAGTTACAGTCCCAACTGGAGACTATGAAGAGTGAAGAGAGACAAGGTAAGGAGGTGAACCCCGAGCATATCGAGGTGATCCGCGAGAATCTCTTCCGTATCACGGACTACTGTGGTATGCAGCCCTATCAGGGCGATTACGGGTACGAGTCGCTCAAGGGGTATATGGCCGAGGCAGAACGCATCCTGTCGAAGCGTAGCAACCGGAATGCGCTCAAGGGCGATGCCCGGGTGGCTGCGTTTATCCGACAGTATGGTAAGGAGGCGCTTCTGCAACTGAAACGCCAGCATTATAATACCAAGTTGGAGGACTGTGTCATCGGTGCCGACCAGCAGCACATGGTGGAAGTGATTGACCGTCAGCTCGTGCCCCGTACGGGTCTGGTGTTCCTGACGCCTCTGAGCCGGAACGGCAAGGCACCTTTCTACAGTAGTGTGAAGATGGTAGGTACGTGGCCGGTCAAGACGCTCTGGTTTAACATGGCGGTACTCCTCCTGATGTGTATCGTTGCCACTATCCTCCTGTTGACTGATTTCCCTGGACGACTCATCCGAAAGAACAGCCAGTAAGTATGAAATTAAACAAATATCATTATTAATAACTTAAACTTTAAAAAACAATGAAAAAATTATCAGTATTAGCTATTGCATTTGCTGCTATCGCATTTGCAGCATGCGGAGGTAAGAAAAGTGCACAGGCAGTAGAAGACATCGACAGCCTGAAGAGTTTTGAACAGCAGCAGATTGAAGCCAGCATCAAGATGCATTTCGACAGCATCGCCGCTGACCTGGGTAAGCTTGAGCAGTTGCCGTTCCTGCAGGAGGGCGAAAACGGTGTTCAGCTGACCAAGGAAGAGAAGCAGGTGAAGCCCGACTATCTGCTGGCTCCCAGTGTTGCCGACGAGGCTGCCACTCTGTCTGAGAAGTATCGTATCATGAGTGCCCTCAACGTAGACAGGAAGATTGCTTCCATGTATGAGATGCCGACGGAGGACTATGACAAGGCCATCACCAAGCTGGCTGCAGACATCGATGATCCTTCTTTCAAGGCCATCGACAATGCCAATACCCTATACGAGACAACGACCACTCTGTATGATGCTATGAACGAGAATGGCCGCATCAACTATTTCTGGCAGCTCGCTTCTGCAGCATTGGTTGAGCAGCTCTATGTGACCAACCAGAATGCAGACAAGTTCCTCTCTGTCTTCAATGATGAGGCTGCAGCCAACGTCACCTTCCGTATCGTCCTGATTCTCGACGCTGTCAACCGTCTGAAGCAGTACGATCCTGAGATTGCACCTGTGGCTGATGCCATTGCTCCGCTGGATGTGCTCAACGCTACGAGCGTCAGCGAACTGAAGGCTCAACTGGCCGAGGCTAAGGATCAGATTGCCGCTGCCAGAGCAGCTCTTATCAAGTAAGAGGCATTTGTACACGCAACTAACATACCCCCCATGACCCGGAGGGTATGTTTTTTTATGGTCGATATTATTGAAATAGTTGCAACAGCCAATAAACTTTGTTAAAATGGTGTGGCATAGATATATCTTTAGATATATTTTTCGTACCTTTGCATCCTGAAAACTAACGAGGCTGCGGAAAGTTTTCGTTAATCGTCATGATTAAACGTTTAAAGTTACAATAGGATAAAAGTATGAAAAAGAAGATTTTAATGTTGGCTGCTGCAACGGTGCTACTGGCATCGTGTGGCGGTGGCGGTGGTCGTCCAACCTTCGGCGACAACGAGTTTCCAGTCGTGACTGTCGGTACGTCAAGTACCCAGATGGAGTCTACCTATCCTGCTACGATCAAGGGTGTGCAGGACGTGCAGATCAGTCCGAAGGTACAGGGATTTATTACCCAGATCAACGTGAGGGAAGGTCAGTCGGTGGGTGCCGGACAGGTGCTCTTCGTGTTGGATAATGCCACCTATCAGGCTCAGGTGCGTCAGTCGCAGGCCTCGGTGAATACGGCTCAGGCTGCTTGCAACACGGCGAAGCTGAGTTACGAGAACGCCAAGAAATTGTTTGAGAATAAGGTGATCGGTGACTTCGAACTGCAGTCGGCTACTAACAGCTACGAGAGTGCGAAGGCTTCTCTTTCTCTGGCTCAGGCTGGTCTGGCTTCGGCCAAGGAGATGCTGAGTTTCTGCTACGTGAAGAGTCCCGCCTCGGGTGTGGTAGGTACGCTGCCTTTCAAGAAGGGTGCGCTGGTGAATACCGCCTCAGTGCTGACCACCGTGTCGAACAACTCGCAGATGGAAGTTTATTTCTCGCTGACGGAGAAGGATGCACTGGCCATGAGCCAGGCCGAGGGTGGCCAGAAGGCTGCTATGGGTGCTATACCTAACGTGCAGTTGCAGCTGGCTGATGGTAGCATCTATGCCCACGAGGGTAAGGTGACGAAGATGAGCGGTGTGATTGATCCCGCGACGGGTTCGATTCAGGTGATCGCCCTCTTCCCCAATCCCGAGAAGCTGTTGAAGAGCGGTGGCTCTGGCTCCATCATCATCCCGAAGAGCAATTCTGACGCCATCGTGATTCCGCAGGCTTGTGTCTCGGAGGTGCAGAACAAGAAGTTTGTCTACACCCTTGGCAAGGACAACAAAGTGAAATATACCGAGATCAAGGTGGATCCGCAGACCGACGGTAACAACTATGTGGTGACCGACGGTCTGAAAACTGGCGACAAGTTTGTGACAAACGGTATCACGAAACTTTCGGATGGTATGGAGATTGTCCCCATCACTACAGAAAAATATCAGCAGAAGATTGATGATCAGGCAAAAGCAATGTCAGCAGGTGATGTGCTTGGGGCTATGAATGCTGCTGACGGCGTTAAGACGCTTGTCATTGCTATCCTGGTTGGAATAGTTGTTGTAGTTGTGATATTCCTGATGGGAATGTGGTTTGGATCATGGAGAGCGAGAAGAAAGTGAATAATCGAATTGTCAAATAGCAAATCAACATGACTTTTACGAATTTTATCAAACGCCCAGTGCTCTCGACGGTGATCTCCATCGTCATCGTGTTACTGGGTTTTATCGGACTGGCTTCGCTGCCTATTGAGCAGTATCCGGATATTGCACCGCCTACTGTTGTGGTCTATACCAGTTATCCTGGTGCCGATGCAGAGACGGTGAAGAACTCAGTCATTGTGCCGTTGGAAGAGAGTATCAACGGTGTGGAAGGCATGGACTACCTGAGTTCATCGGCTTCGACAGGTTCGGCACAGATCAGCGTGCTGTTCCGTCAGGGTATGAATGCCGATATGTGTGCCGTGAACGTTCAGAACCGTGTGCAACAGGCTTTGGCACTGTTGCCCGCTGAGGTGACGCGTATCGGTGTGACCGTGATGAAGCGTCAGACATCGCAGGTCATGATGTTCACCCTGACCTCTGACGGTCGTTATGACGACCAGTTCCTGACGAATTACTCGAACATCAATATCATCCCGGCCATCAAGCGTATCCAGGGTGTGGGCGATGTGCAGAGCCCGGGTCTGAAGACCTACTCCATGCGTATCTGGCTGAAGCCCGATGTGATGAAGCAGTACAACCTGATGCCTTCTGACATCTCGAACGTGCTGGCAGAACAGAACATCGAGGCTGCTCCGGGTAAGTTCGGTGAAGAGTCCGATGTGGCCTACGAGTACGCCATGCGCTACACCGGTCGTCTGAAGACGGCAGAGGAGTTTGGCGACATCGTGATCAGTAGTGACCGTAATGGTCAGACGCTGAAACTGAAAGATGTGGCTAAGATTGAACTGGGCGGTCAGCAGTATTCTGTCTCGATGAGAAACAACAACCAGCCCTCTGTGATGGGTATGGTGCAGCAGATTGCCGGCTCAAACGCCAACGAGATTGCCAAGCAGGTGAAGAAGGAACTGGAGGAGCAGGCCAAACTGTTCCCGCCGGGCATGACCTATAAGATCAACTACGATGTGACGGAGTTCCTCTATGCTTCTATCGAGGAGGTGGTGTTCACTTTGTTCTTCACGTTGTTCCTCGTGTTCATCGTGATCTATGTCTTCCTGCAGGACTGGCGCTCAACGCTCATCCCGTTGATTGCCGTTCCGGTATCGCTGATTGGTACCTTCTTCTTCCTCAGCGTGATGGGATTCTCCATCAACCTGCTGACACTTTCTGCCTTGCTTTTGGCTATCGCCATCGTGGTGGATGATGCCATCGTGGTGGTCGAGGCCGTGCACGCTAAGTTGGATCAGGGGTATAAGTCTACGCTGACGGCCTCGATAGATGCCATGAACGAGATCTCGGGTGCTATCATCTCCATCACCCTTGTGATGGCCTCGGTGTTCATCCCCGTATCGTTCATTGGTGGCACGACGGGTACCTTCTACCGTGAGTTCGGTGTGACGATGGCCGTCTCGATCTTCATCTCGGCTCTGAACGCCCTGACGCTGTCGCCAGCCCTCTGTGCCATCTTCCTGAAGCCGCACGACGAGAATGGCCATGAGCGGAAGATGTCACGTATCGACCGTTTCCATACCTCGTTCAATACGGCCTACGACAAGGTGCTGGGCAAGTATAAGGGTTATGTGGAGAAACTTGTGCGCAAGCCGCTGGCCATCGGTATCGCCGTGGTGATTGGTATCGCCGTGCTGGTCACAACACTCTTCACCACCAAGACCGGTCTTGTGCCTTCTGAGGATACAGGTACGCTCTTCTGTACCATCTCCATGCCCCCTGCCACCTCTGTGGCTCGGACGCGCCAGATCATCGATGAGGTGGATAGCATCCTGGCTGCCGACCCAGCCATTCAGAGCCGTGAGCAGATCCAGGGATATAACTTCATCGCCGGTGCCGGTTCCGACCAGGCTACCTTCATCCTGAAGCTGAAGCCGTTCGAGGAGCGTCAGAAGGGATTCTGGTGGAAACTGAGCGGACTGTGGCAGGGCGACGGTATCTACCGTTTCTTCCTGAATCCGCTGAGTGCCGAGGGTGTGATTGCCCAGATCTTCATCAAGACGGCCCATATCAAGGACGCCTCTATCCTGGCCTTCCAGCCGCCAATGATTCCCGGCTTCTCGGCCAATAGTGGTGTGTCGATCGTGATGCAGGACCGTACGGGTGGTAGTCTGGAGCGTTTCTTCGGCGTGGTGAAGGATTATATCGCTGAACTGAACAAGTTGCCCGAGTTCCAAATGGCGCAGACGTCCTATAACCCCAGCTATCCGCAGTACATGATCCATGTGGATGTGGCCAAGTGTAAGCAGAGCAATATCTCGCCCTCTACCATTCTCTCCACCTTGCAGGGTTATTATGGCGGACTCTACGCCTCTAACTTCAATGCCTACGGTAAGCTTTACCGAGTCATGATCCAGGGCTTGCCTGAGACGCGTATGACGGAGCAGTCATTAAATAATATATATGTACGCACGCCCGCGGGCATGTCTCCTATTAAGGAGTTCTGTCACCTGGAGCGTGTCTATGGACCGTCGAACATCAACCGTTTCAACCTGTTCACCTCTATCAACGTGACGGCAACAGTGGCCGACGGCTATTCCACCGGTGAGGCTATTCAGGCTGCCGAGAAAGTGGCTGCCGACATGCTGCCTGCCGGTTATTCTTACGAATACCAGGGTCTGACGCGTGAGGAAGCCAAGGCTTCGAACACCACGGGCATTATCTTCCTGCTCTGTATAGTGTTCATCTACCTCATCCTCTCGGCACAGTACGAGTCGTACATCCTGCCGTTGTGCGTCATCCTCTCCGTACCGTTCGGACTGGCCGGCTGTTTCCTCTTCACGATGATCTTCGGCCACGCCAACGACATCTACATGCAGATCTCTTTGATCATGCTGATCGGACTGTTGGCTAAGAATGCCATCCTGATCGTGCAGTTCGCCCTGGAGCGCCGTGAGACGGGTATGGCCATCTCGTGGTCGGCTGTCTTGGGTGCTGCCGCCCGTCTGCGTCCTATCCTGATGACCTCGCTGGCCATGGTCATCGGTCTGCTGCCGATGATGTTCGCCTCGGGTGTGGGTAAGAACGGTAACCAGACGCTGGGTGCCGCTGCCGTGGGTGGTATGCTCATCGGTACGCTGTTGCAGATCTTCGTTGTTCCTACACTCTTCGTCATCTTCCAGTCGCTGCAGGAGAAGTTCCGTCCGATGAAGTTCGAGGACGAGGAGAATGCCGAAGTGGCAGCCGAACTGGCTCAGTATGCACATTCAAAACCAGTGGACTACGAACTGGAAAAGTAATAACGACAAGAAGAAAAGAGAAATATATGAAGAAAGTTATATTAATGTCATTCGCAGCGCTGCTGCTTACAGGTTGCGGACTTTATAACAAGTACGACCGGCCTGACGTCAACGCCGAGGGCCTCGTACGCGATCCCTTGTCGCTGACAGACACGCTGGCCGTACAGGACTCTACGTCGTTCGGCTATATGCCTTGGCGTAGTGTCTTCACCGACCCCCAGTTGCAGTCGCTCATCCAGCAAGGTCTCGACAATAATCCCGACCTGCTGAATGCCGCCCTGAACGTGAAGATGATGGAGACGGCCCTGACCGTTGCCAAACTCGCCTTCCTGCCCTCTGTGACACTCTCGCCACAGGGAACCCTCTCGTCGTTCGACGGGGCTGCCGCCACAAAGGCCTACACCCTGCCCATATCGGCCAGCTGGAACGTCGATCTCTTCGGCAACCTGCTCAGCGTGAAGCGCTCGGCACAGATGCAGCTGTTGGGGATGCAGGACTACCAGACGGTGGTGAAGACCAACATCATCTCCGGTATTGCCAACCTCTATTACACGCTGCTGATGCTCGACCGTCAGGTGGAGATCGTCACCGACATGGAGCAGCTGACCAAGGAGACCTGGGAGAAGATGCAGTTCCTGCACGACAACCGTGTGGGTTACCGCTCTACTGCCGTTCAGAGTGCCGAGGCCGCTTACTATCAGGTCCAGGCACAGAAGGTCGACCTGCTGCGACAGATCCGTGAGATGGAGAACTCCCTCTCGCTGCTCATCGGACAGTCTGGCCAGACCATTGCCCGTGGCTCCTTCGCTAACCAGAGTCTGCCTACAGAGCTGGCTACTGGTGTCGGCATACAGTTGCTGAACAACCGTGCCGACGTGCACTATGCAGAGATGTCGCTGGCCCAGTGCTTCTACGATGTGGAGACGGCCCGTAGCCGCTTTTATCCGAGCATCACCGTCACGGGAACGGCTGCCTTCACCAACAACAACGGTCTGGTGAATCCCAGCAAGTTGCTCCTTCAGGCTGTCGGCTCCCTTGTGCAGCCCATCTTCCAGCACGGTCAGATCGTGGCCGGTCTGAAGGTGGCCAAGGCAAAGTATGAGCAGGCCTTCAACAACTGGCAGAACGCTATCTATAAGGCAGGCAACGAGGTGTCAAACGCCCTCGTGTCGTACAACTCCTATACTGACAAGGCCGCTCTCGATGCCAAGCGTGTCGGAGTGCTCAAGCAGAACGTGGAGGACACGAAGATGTTGATGGAGTCATCCTCCAATACCACCTATCTGGAGGTCATTACCGCCCAGAGCAACCTGCTCAATGCCGAGATCAACGAGGTTCAGGACCAGTTCTATAAGATGCAGTCCATTGTGAACCTCTACCAGGCCCTCGGTGGTGGAGTCAAGTAAATGGATAATGGATAATTGATAATGGATAATTGACAATTATGGCAAGCGAAATATCCCCCAAGGCTGAGATATCGCCCAAGGCGAAGATCGGCAACAACTGCAAGATATTCCCCTTCGTGTATATCGAGGACGATGTGGAGATCGGTGACAACTGCATCATCTTCCCCTTCGTCTCGATCTGCGACGGCTCCCGTATCGGCAACAACAACAAGATCCACCAAGGCAGTGTCATCGCAGCTCTGCCCCAGGATTTCAACTTCCGTGGCGCCAAGTCGTATGTCAGGATCGGTAACAACAATGTGATTCGTGAGAATGTCGTCATCAACCGTGGTACGGAGCGTGACGGCACTACCGTCATCGGCGACAACAACTTCCTGCTTGAAGGCACACATATCAGCCATGATACCGTGGTTGGTGACCATTGTGTGTTCGGCTATGGTGTGAAGATAGCAGGCGACTGCGAGATCCACAACGGAGCCATCTTCTCCAGTAGTGTTGTACAGAATGCCAAAACCCGTGTGGGTCGTTTGGCAATGGTTCAGGCCGGTTGCACATTCTCGCAGGACATACCGCCGTTTGTCATTGCAGGCGGCAAGCCCATCGAGTACGGCGGACCCAATACCACGATGATGAACAATGCTGGCATCGACGAGAGGGTGCAGCGGCACATCGCCAATGCCTATCGTCTGCTCTTCCATGGGAAGACCAGCACCTTCGACGTCATCAATCAGATTAGGGTACAGGTGCCTGACAGCCCTGAGATCCAGAACATCATCCGTTTCCTGGAAAATTCCAAGCGCGGCATCATGTGCAAGTAATCCATTCGCTCGTTACGAGCGGAAATCATAATAGAGAGGTGGCATTTTATTGTGCCGCCTCTCTTTCTGTTACTCGGCATGGATACTTACGACCCGAAAGATATTCTAAATAGTCTATCAAAATTTGTAATTTATATTTTCCTTCTACTAAAATTCGGTTAAATCGCTTATATAGAGATGTTTAGTCTGAATACCATCTTCTACTTTCCTTCTACTTTCCTTCTATTTATCCTCTACTTACCTTCTACCAAACATGTATAAGAGTGGGTTTTTGCCCTATCTAAAGTGCAGATTTGTGCATGGAAGTGTCGGAGTTTGGAGAAAGAGGGATTTTGAATTCTCTCGAGAATTGGAGAGTTTAGTGCCTCTAAAGTCGGACTTTACCCTAACTAAAGTCCAAAATTCTCTCGAGAATTCAAAAGGAAGGTAGGGGTTGACTTATAGAAAGGTGGCTATAATACGAGAGTTTAGTATATGCAAAGTCGAGGATTCAAACAAGATTGATACATGATTGGTGTCGATTTTGTGGGATTTTGTAGAAGATAGGTAGAAGGAAAGTAGAGGATAAGTAGAAGGAAAGTAGAAGGAAAGTAGAAGAAGTTTTTGGCCTAAGAACCTCTATATGAGTAATTTAATATAAAATTGGTAGAAGAGCCAGTTTAAATCCTGTCCGATGGATATTGAATTGAGTAATGAATATAGCTGAAGGTAGGAAAATAGCAAGAGCCATAAAGAAATAACGTTTGAAGCAAAAACAGAAAGACTCTTAACCTGGGTTAAGACCTGCACCCTCGGCAGCCGCTTTTCGAATATTGTCGGGTGCTTTTTCGTTTCTTTTCCGTCGCTCGGTGTTCAATGATCATGCTATATATCATAATAAGGTATGGCGGTATGACAGCAAATCGGAGAAGAAAGTGGTGCTTGTCAATGGCAATGAAAAGATAGCAATCACTATTGGCAAAGAAAAAGAGGGTAAGCGCCTGTTCAATATTGGCGGAAACAAGCAGACACTATCTGCCATTATCGCCACCTCCATTACTGACTATCCTGTAGTTGACAACACTTCTTTCAGCTCCATGTTAAAGTCTGTCATTCCTGCTCTACTTTGATGAAAATTCAGTAACTTTGCAGTGCAAAGTTTGTAAAACAGCAGACAATATGGCAAAGATAACAGTACAGAACACGCAGATAACGGTCATAAAGCAGAATGAAACTATATCAGCCTGACAGATATGTTGAAGGCGAAAGATGGTGAATTCTTCTTCTCTAACTGGCTGCGCAACCGCAATACCATTGAGTTCCTTGGAATATGGGAGCGGTTGATAAATCCGAATTTTAATTGTGCCGAATTCGACATAATTAAATCTCAGGCAGGGCTGAACCGTTTCCGTCTCAGTGCCAAAGAGTGGACAGAGAAGACTAATGC
>Ga0247608_10004920_pt1 | contig 14699 bp, 7 predicted proteins | sample 176DNAGHGlowgp2_FD_193490 | JGI IMG/M metagenome (GOLD analysis project Ga0247608, IMG submission 193490) | Sheep rumen microbial communities from Palmerston North, Manawatu-Wanganui, New Zealand - 1766 DNA GHGlow gp2 | ecosystem: Host-associated > Mammals > Digestive system > Stomach > Rumen ...
TGTCATTCAGAGACTGACTCTGAAGTAAATAGGTAAGTCATCTTTTTTGTAGTAAAAAATAAAAATACATTCAGATTTTGATTCTCAAATGTATTTTTGGATTCGTGAAGTCGTTAAACTTCTGCGTAAAATTTAATTGTCTTTAGCAATTTTTTTACGTGGTTGCAAGCGATACAAATCCATCCACATTCTGAATCTAAAAATAATATAGTTTTATGTTTTTTATATTCAATATTTTTTATTTGATTTTATAAAAATTTTTTCTAAACTAAAATTTGCCAAATTATATATCTTGTACAAATAATATCTTATGATTTTGTTCGTACGCAAAAAAAGACGGTTAGTTCTGTCTCTATCTGTGTACGAATGTATAGGATATATAGTTTGGCGACTAGCAGGATTAGCCGTCTTTTTGTTTTATTAATAAAATTTAAAATGTTATGTCCTTATTGTAGTGAAGAAATCAAAGATGGAGCAAAAAAATGTCGTTATTGTTGAGAATTTTTAGAAGAAGAAACAGATAAAAAAGAAAAAGTGATCGAAACAAAAGAAATTAAAGCAAAATCAGAAACATCTCCATTTGCAAGATGAGTATGACAATTTGCGATTTTTTCTATTTGATTGATTGTGTTTCTTGCATTAAGTAGTTCTTCACTAATTTTTGTTATTCTAACAATTTTAATATGTGTGTGGTATATGCTTTGCAGTAACAAGGATGAGAAAGTTTTTGATTTTAAATCATATATACAGCCAGAAAGATATAAAAATAAAACAAGATTAATAATTGCTTGAGTCTTAGTCGTTATTTTTTGATTATTTTCATTAGGTCAATGGCACGACGCTTATGAGAAAGAAAAGGCAGAACAAGAATATAAGATGGCTTATGAACAAGCTCCTATCCCTACAATTCAAGTCCATTCTTCTGAATGAGAACTAGGTGGAGTAAGCACATATAAATTAGAGGCTACAATTAAAAACGCAACAGAAGTGACTATAGATTGAGAACCTGTAGAAATGATAGGTGAAAAAATATCAAAAGACTATACATTAATTAATCCAGAACTTTCAATCGTTATTTTCGCAAAAAATGAATATAAGGAATATTCTTATACGGTAACAGTTTTTAGAGATAGGACAGAAGAAGAACAGGCTGTATTTGAAGAACAACAAAGATTAGAAGCAGAGAAAAAAGCTAAAGAGGAAGAAGAAAGAAAACAACAAGTGATTAATAATCAAAAAGATGAGATTTGAGATATGCGAAAAAAAGTTGATGGAACAATAACAAAAAGTTATGATGATGTTCCATCAATAACAGAAACATTAAATATTTATGATAGTGCTAAAGTAATTTTAGACAATTACTCAAATTCAGAATATTCTGAAGTAAAACAATCTAGATCAAATCTAGAATCAAAGTTATCTGCAACACAGAAGAAGATGTTTCCTGCATTGAGAACAAAATTTTGTTCAATTCTTAAAAATCAGTTATGGATTGATGATTATGAGGTAAAATGTAGTTGAAAAACTATAACTGTAATTCACCGAAGTTTTGCTAGTAATTCTAGGATTGCAGAATTTGAAAAGACATGGTCGACTTACTTAAAAAGATTAAGATTTACTAGACTTAACTTAAAATGGGTTGAATATGGTGAATATACATATTATACATACGATAATATTCTGACAGATTGAGCTATTTGGTAAGAGATGTATTTTTACTTTTTTAATTAATAATTAACATGAAAAATTGTCCTTATTGTAAAGAAGAAATCCAAGATAATGCTAAAAAATGTCGTTATTGTGGAGAATTTCTTGATAAAGAACCAAAACCTGTAAAACAAGAAAAAAATGATGATGAAGTAAAAATATACAAAAAAATAGGCATAATTATGTTTTTTCAAATATTATTGGGAATTATTTTATTGCCAGTTTATGGAATATGAATCATATTTCTTTGTGCGGCACGAAAGACATCAACTCGAAAATTAGAAATCCATAATGATTGTGTAGTTATTAGACATTGAATAATAACACAAAGAAGGGAAGAAATGCCGTATTATAAAATTAATTCAGTAGATACAGAAAATACATTATGATTTGTTAATTTGGTAATTAGAACATGAAATGACAAGCCAACAATATTTAAATATATAGAAAAACATAATGAAGTAGTTGCAGAGATTAAAAAACACATAAAATAAAAAGAGGATTATATCCTCTTTTTTTCTTATAAAAATCAGAGTCTATTCTATTCTTCTCCAGCTTCTATATCAAAATCATCATCTTCAGCATCAGTAGGGAAGTGATCTTCTGAATCATCATCGTCATCATCCCATCCTTCGAAATCAAATTCATCGTCATCATCATCAATTTTTTTCTTTGCAGGAGCTTTTTGAGCTTTCTTAGCTCTTTTCTTTTTGATATTTTCATCTTCCATTTTCTCGATATCGTCTTCAATTCCAAGCATTTTCTGCAATCACTGATGTTCTTTCAGCTTCTGAATCACTTTTTGCTCAATCTGTCTTACTCTCTCTCTAGTTACCTCAAATTCTTCTCAAACCTGCTCCAAAGTATATTTAGGTCCATCGATTCCATATCTCATTTTTACGATTTTTGATTCTCTATCATCAAGCATTCATAAAATCTGATCCAAATTAGCTCTAAGAGTATCCCTCTCGGCTAATTGATCTGGACGTAAAGTATTTCAGTCTTCAATCAAGTCTGCTAAAGTATCTCTACCTTCATCTCAAACCTCTCTATCAAGTGATACATTACCAAAAATCACTTCCTCAAGCTTTTTAACCTTTTTGATTGGGTATCAGAGTTTCTGTCAGATTTCTTTACTTGTTGGCTCTCTTCAAAGCTTTTGGAATAACAATGAATAAGTCTTGTTATATGAATTTATTTCATCTATTAGATGTACAGGAATTCTCACATTTTTACCCATATCAGCAATAGCCTTTGTGATAGACTGCTTAATCCACCAAGTCGCATAAGTCGAGAATTTGAACTCCTTATCAGGATCAAATTTTTCAATAGCTTTAATAAGTCAGATATTTCATTCCTGAATTAAATCAGCAAATCCAAGTCTTCCTCCAAAATAGCGTTTAGCAATGGCAATTACTAATCTCAAGTTTGATTCAACTAATTTTTGCTTTGCTGCTTCGTCTCACTTTTTCACTCTTCTCGCTACTTCTTTCTCTTCTTCTGCAGTTAAAAGAGGAATTTTTGAAATATCGTTGAAATATAATTTAATGTAGTCCTTATACTGCATATCAGGAGGCAAATCAGTCTTTCCATATAATGAAACTTTTCAAAGTCTTGATTCTTTTTTTGTTCATTTGTCTTCTTTTTCTCTATTCTCAAGTTCTTCTTCGATAGTGATTACCTTAATCTTGAGCTTATCACACAAATCATAGAACTTTTCCAAAATTCTGATTGATCATTCCATGTTATCGAGTGAGGCGATTAAGTCCTCTTCCAAAAGACTTCATTTTTCAGCTCATTTCAAGAGTAAATCCTGCAAATCTTCACTTAATTCAGAAATGTCCTCCATGAGGTTTTCATAGATCTTTTTTCTTTCTTCGTTCATATATTATAGTCTATAATGCTAAATAATTACAAAAAATTTATTCACAAAAATTTATCATATATCGTTTTTCATATTTGAGGTATTGAGTGGAAGAGCTTTATGTTTAGGTCAAAAGCCTATTGAAATGCTATCGTTGCATTCGTTCCATCAAAAAAAGGATACCACATCGAGTACCAAAAACACTATATATCATTTCACATATGAAAATCAAGTGAAAAAAGTCATGTTTTTTTTGCATTTTTTTATGATTGTATATATAATTATCGTAGTTTTTTAGATTAATACCCCAAAATATAAATGGATAATATAGAAAAATTAAAAGCAGAGGCAGATGAAATCAAAAAATCATTAAATGCATTAAAAGATAATGTTTCAATTTCTGAAGATGAGAAAAAAAATCAAGCTGAATCATTAAAAAACCAGGCAGAAATTGTTGAACAAAAAGTGAAAGATGAGATTAACGTATTAAATGGCAAAACAGATGCAGAGTCAAAGAAAAAAAAAGAAGAAGCAGAAGCTCTTTTGGACAGTTTCACAGATATTATGAATTTATACACCTCTATTATTAATTCCAGCAATAATACATCAACTCAGACAAAGCAGGCTGAAACAGAGAACAAAAATATTTTTTCAAGAGCAGGAGAATGGATATGAGATCGATGGTCAAAAGCAGGGAATTGGGTATGAGAACAACGAAATTCCATATGGGATACAAAAAAGCGAAAAGGAGAGTGACGAAAGAACTGATTTCGTTTAGCATGATTTGCATTAACTGGAATATGAGGGGCCGCTTTGATATGTAAATGAGCAAAAAAAATGCGGGATTGGACATTTTGAGGTAATAAAGAAGATGACTCTACAGTAGAAAATGACAATTCAAGTGAAGAAAAACAAGATGAAGATAAAGGAGAGAAAGAATCTTTATTAGAACGTTGATTTGATGTTCTTTTGAGATTTTTAGATAAAAAATCTAAAGAATAATATATTATTCAAATATTGATAAATAATATATTTTAACAGTTATTCTACGAAAATTATTCAATAGAAAAAAAGTCCGATTTTTTTTGCATTTTTTTATGTTTTAATATATAATAACAAGTAATTTATTTTAACTTTTAACAAAAACGTTATGACAAAAATCGAACAATTAGAAAGTAAGACATCACAAATCAAAAGTGATTTGGATAGTTTAAAAAGTGATGTTAATCTTTCAGAAGAACAAAAAAGAGAAAAAGCTCAGGAAATTTTTAATAATGCAGAAACAGAAACAATCAAAAGAGATGTTGAACAAAAGATCAACGAATTAGAATCTCAAACATGAGAAGATTCTCAAAAAGAAATAGAAAGGGCTAAGACTTTATTAAAGAATTTAGATGAAATAACGACATTATATAACGATATAATGTGAGAAGAAACTAGGAATCAAGATCTAAATCAAAACAATACAAATCAAATAGAGGATAAAGATCAAACAACGAATACTCCAACTTCTGAAGTTCAGGATGAAGACAAATCAATTTTATGAACGATTGGAAACTGGTTTTGAAGTGCAAAAGAATGGATATGAAACCAATGGTCAGATATATGGAATACAGATAAACGAAAAGAAGATTGACTGAAGAATTGATTACGTACAGCATGATTTGCAGTAACATGAGTATGAGCTGTAGCTCTTTTATGGAAATGAGCTAAAAAAACTTGGAATTGGTTGTTTTGAAGTGATGATGAAGAAGAAAGTGAAGAAAAGCCAGAGAAAAAGGAAAAGAAATTTTGGGATACATGGTATGGTAAGTTGTTCAAATGGACTGGGATATGAACATGAATTTACTATGTTGTCCATGGATTAAATACTGGTAAATGGGATTTGTGACATTTCTTTGATTGGAATCATGATTGACCAACATCTTCTGCAGAAGAGAATTATGATAATTATACTGAACTCTTACATGAGGATCCAGAGAAATACAAAGAATATGAACAAATATGAGAAAATATTAATTTAATGTACGATAAAATACGAGATACTGAGAGAAACTATTTTTGAGCAGATTCCCAAATTGTTATGTGAGCAATCTGAGATAAAGCTAAAGAGCAAAAAATTAAAAAGGATGAAAAATACGAAGACATTGAAACAAGATGATTAGTGCCATATTCATTAGATAATTTTTATACTAATGTTTGAGATATGATTTCATATTGATGATTAAATAGGTATATAAGAAGTAAGAATATAGAGGAGTACCAACAAAAAATTAAGAGTTTTGGAGCAGAATGGTTTGATAAAGCTATGGTTCCATTTCTATCAAAATTTGCGAATTTCGCAACATTTTGAATCGTGAGTACAGATACTTCTCAGCAGAAGATGGATAAATATTTCAAATGAATTAGCGATAGAGCTGGTGAAAATCTAGATATTCTAGATTTATTCTTCAGACAATATACAAAGGTGCTTACTTATATGGCAGATAAGAAGAACGCTTTAGCTTCTAAAAAAGCAAGAGAAATTCTATCAGCACAATGATATAATGGTGAAGCTTGGCCATCTGATCCAGAAGAACAAGAAGAAATGATTAATGAAGCGATTAACGATTCAGAATGGGTTGATAAAAATTTGAAGAGCACAAAGTATTGAGAGTTTTTATCATCAAGTATCGTATGAGCGTGCAGAATATTAAAGGAAGAAGGACTTGATGATACTGAAATGACACAAGAGTTAAATGATGTCATTGAAGGAGTAGATGAACAAACAGCTGAAATTATATGATGATTTGAAGACAACGCCTTCGTAAAAGCGGAAGCAAAATTAAATTGAGGATGAACATTGGATGCAAGCGAAAAAGATGGACTTAAAGCGATTGCAGATAAAACTATTGAAGATTTAAAGTCAGGTAAAGATGGTGGTTGGATATATAATACTTTTGATTATTGTTTTGAACTTCTTTGATTAAGTGAAGCGGATAAACAAACAATTTTAAATGAGACAGGAATTTCAAAAGCTTTAGATGAAACGGCTTCATCAATCCAATCGCTTGAAACAGAACTTTTAACAAATCCGACTAAAGAAAATGTAGATAAATTGAAAAAATTAGTATGAGAATATACTTCTATGAAAAAAGAGATTGCAGTCGCACTATATGCAGTACAAGAGGCTAAAGAAAATAAAGATTTATGAGATTATGTCTCACAAGTTCTTGGAGCAGTTGGGACTTGATTGTGACATTTTATTTGATCGGTAAACGACTTGGTACATTGAAGAGCTGATGTATCAGATATTATTAATATTTTCATTTGAATGACAATATCTTGATGAGTATTGAAATTCTGAGGAAGATTATTGTGAAAACCATTTTTGTGTCAATTAGGACACTATACACAAAAAGTATGACTAGCCCCTTATACATTAGCAGAAATGTGATTATGACGCACAAGATGTTCTTGGGCAGTTAAACGTCGTATAAATAGTTTGGCAAAAATAAACCAAACTAAAGCGGAGAATCTAATGAAGAAGAAAATATTGGACTGAGTGTTGAGTAAAAAACAAGTATTCAATATATTAAAAAATAATGGAGATATGAAAACATCATTTAATCTTACAGGTTTTCAGAACAAAGACCTAGTTTTTAAAGAAACAGTACATAGTATATTTGGTGAAACTAACAAAGCAGAAGCAGATTTATTTATAAAATACTACCGTAAGGTAGATTGATTAGTATCATATACCAAAGATGGCTTTAGAGATTGATGATTAACAGACTGAACATTTCATTATAACATTGATACTGAATGATTTAAAGCTCTTAAAGAATTTGATGTAGAATTTGATAAACTGTGAAATAGTGTTCAAAAATCTTATTTCGAACATATGCTTAAAAAAGTTAAATGAGGAGATGATATGAAATTATTAAAGGAGCTTATTTTAGATGACGAGTTCAAGAATGTTATAAAATCGGATAATATTAATAAACTAAAGAAAATTAAATTAAGAGAATTAAAAGCCATGAAAGAAAATGGTCTATTAGAAAAATTGAAAAAAGGCGAAATTACAGTTGATCAAGCAGTAGATAAGTTAAGAAGGGCGTGAAGATCTGCTTCAGAGGTGGTAGATAATATATCAGATACCAGAAAAGCATTTAATGAATCTGTAGATACTGCTATAAGAAAATTAAAAAAAGCCGGTAACCCTCGTGTAAATAAAATTCATATTGAAAAACTGGAGGCATTAAAAGGGGATACGAGTTTAGTAGATGAGGAAATGGAGTGTTTTACTAAATTTATAAAACAATGAGAATTTGAGGCAAAATTTATACCAGAATTAAAAAGATTATTTAATGTTAGTGATCAATTAAGCACAGGAGAAAAGATTTGAGAAAAATTAAAGAAGTTACTATCAGAATGAAAGTACAGTGAATTTACTAGTCTATTAAGAAAAAGTGAAATATCGAAATCACTCAAGTGAATACCTGTGGAAAATATCGTAAAAGAGTTTGATAAAGTGATTGGTAAACTCTGAAAATTGGGAATAAATGTAGGAAAAACATTAGCTAAATTCATTAAAATTCTAGCTAGAGTTTTATAGTTTTATTTAATTTATCCTAAATGTGATGACATCAGTAGAAGAATACAAAAAAATTATATCTGATAGATATATTGAGGATTTTAAAAAAGAATTAGGATTTTTTGATACAATTCTAGTTGCACCAATTTTTACTAAAATGAAAGATATCCTAAAATCAGATAAAAAGATTGATGTAGATAACCTTAAAGACTTGGAAGATTTATGATTTTGGAGAAATGTGTTGGGTATAAAAATATGAGAAACACAGTTGTTTGAAAATTTGGTAAACAAAACATTCAATTTTCTAAAAGAAAAACAGGAAAAAATATTACAGGCTGAAACTGAATGAAGACTGGACGAATTGTCGAATTTGGTTGTTAATTGAAAATTAGATGTATTAGAAAATGATGTGGATAAACCAGATAATCAGCAAGAGTGAGAGAATAATCAGCAAGAATGAGAGAATAATCAGCAAGAGTGAGAGAATAATCAGCAAGAATGAGAGAATAATCAGCAAGAATGAGAGAATAATCAGCAAGAGTGAGAGAATAATCAGCAAGAGTGAGAGAATAATCAGCAAGAATGAGAGAATAATCAGCAAGAGTGAGAGAATAATCAGCAAGAGTGAGAGAATAATCAGCAAGAGTGAGAGAATAATCAGCAAGAGTGAGAGAATAATCAGCAAGAGTGAGAGAATAATCAGCAAGAGTGAGAGAATAATCAGCAAGAATGAGAGAATAATCAGCAAGAATGAGAGAATAATCAGCAAGAGTGAGTCACTCCTGTTGAGGGATGAGTTGCTGTTTGAGTGTGATGAGGTGTGGCATACCGTGAAGGAATTTCTGTGGCTGAAAGAAGTTTATGAATTAATAAATTAAAGAATGCTCCAGAAGAATTTGATGCCGAGAGTACAAAAAATTTGTTAACAAGAGCTAAAAAACAAATGGAAGAATTAAAGAATGATGTAAAAGTGAGTAGAGCCCAAAAGAAAGTTTATGAGAAATCAATAAAACGATTTGATGAGGCAGCCAACTCATTAGATGGGGAAACTGCTAAAGCACTAAAAGCTTGGCATAAACTAGAAAATAAAATTCCGTCATGATTATTAAAAAAATGATTTGGTATGAATACGAGGACGTTAGGATTAATAGATGAATTGGTAGAAAGTTTGCCAGATGAAGAATTAGAAAGAGTGCTAAAAATGTGAGATGCAGAGATTATTAAATATTTTAAAGATGTAAAGAAAATCGATATATCACTCGATTTCGCAAAACAACTAAAAGTTGCAAAAAATGCAGCAGAAATAAGATGACTAACAAAAATATTAAAAAATAGTACAAAATTGGCGAAAGTATTGAAATGAATTAAATGAATGTGAATAATATCATTTTTAGCTTGTTGATTTGATTTCTGGGTTTATTTAGAAAGCGAGAAACAGGCAGAATTGGTTTCGAAAATAAATCAAGTTAGAGGAGAAATATTAAAAGATAACGCTAAAGTTCAGCTTTGGATTTGAGTATGACCTCTATTGTTAGAAGCAGCTGTTATTATTGGAATTTGTGCAGCTTGATGAAGTGTGGCTCCATGAATTTGAACGGCAATATGAGTTGTTGTATGAGTTCTTTCGTGGCTTGCATCATCCGCATATGATTCATTAGTTGGGGAAGTAAAAGAATTTTATGCTCAAAACAGGTACGATTTTATAAATAAAAAAAGAACTGAAGTTAAACAATCTATTGTCCAACTTTTTGAGTCAGATCGCCTAAGTATGGATGAGGGAATGAAAGAATCAATAAAGGACGATAGAGGGCCAAATTCTGAAATAAATACGATGGAGGATGCATGGGAAGCCTTAATCTATCAGGAAGAAATTATGGAATGAGGTTTTAATATATTACAAAGTTATTATAGAAGTTGAGAAAGTGAGGAGTCATTCAAAAAAACTTTAAGTGATGAAGATAAAAAGCAGTATGAAGAAGAAAAAAAAGAAATGGAAAATATTATCAACATTAGAATGGAGTATATCAAAAAATACGTTAAAGAAGATAAAAATTCATCGGAATATAATGAAATGAAGAAGGCATTATCGGAAAATAAATGACTCGAATATGTGGAACAACTTCTAGCAAATTCAAAAGTATATGCATATTTAAAAACAGATCATGAAGATGCATATATTCAAGATTATAAGTGAATGGATGTTGAATCATATAAAGAAGCATATAAGCAAAAATTATCTCAGGAATATAATAAGGAATTTGCCATATTTGAAAAATTAAGACAAGAAGATCCATCTCATTTACAGGAAATTTGTGAATGAACTATGGCTTTAAAACGGGTTATAGAAGGCAATTTTGAGGATGATAGTTGAAATTATAATTATACAGAACAAGAAAAAACTAATTTAAAGAGAAATATTAATTTTGTGGAAAAATACAATGAATATCTAAATCTTTGAAGGCCTATGGAGGAAAAAATTACAACATGACTCTCTTGGAATACATTTGATTATGAATATATTGAAAATGTACTGTTGGATTTTAATTCTATAGATAAAAGACCAGTTTGGCCTAAGGAAAATACAATAAGATATTTAATTTGAGATGAATTTGGTAATAATATTGAAGGTATAGATTCTCAAGTATCAAATAGTGCGTTCCAGAATATAATTTATAGTATTGCTAGAGAAATTCATGGATATGATTGACACAATGATAAATTAGAATTAATAAATTTTTACACATGTGATTGAGATAATACATGAATATATATGGATGATAAACGAAAAATAAAAGATGTAACATGATTTTTATTTTTTGGAGCAGAGGATTCATCTGTAGATAATCCAGATAAATTAACAAAAGATCAGGCGTTAAAAATGATTGTTTGAGAAGTTGATTTAGATTCACCAGTAGAAGCTGCCGATGACAAATTAACGAAAGAATTTAGAGAGAGAGTTAAAGTGATTATTGAGAGAGAATATTCCTATAGAGAAAAGAAAAAAGATTATGAAAAACAAATTATTGATTTTATAAAAACCAACAATAATTGACAGGATGGATACGTAGAAATTCCTGAAAATCTAGTTATTAATGCCAAAAAGGCATGAATTTGAGATATTCATAAATTTTTATTCAGAGTGGAAAATTGACAAATTTATGCATTAAGTCGTTGAGATATGACGAATACTGTTTTACATTTCGATGATCCTAATGTAAAAATAAAATATGAGTCATTAAACCCACTACGTAATGAATTAACAGAGAAAGAAAAACAATTGATAAGTTACGTGGACGATATGGAGAAAAAATTAAACAAACTTAGAAGAAAAACAGGATCATGATTATGAGAGTCAGGGCATGAAGATGATCTTGATATCCCGGTAGAACTTGAGAGAATTATGAGCCAAAAAAGTATCGAATGGGATGATTTAAAAAGAACTATTCTTTATATGGATCCAGATTATTGACACGATTATTTAGTAAAGAAATCGAGAGAGTATTATGATTTCTTTAGTTGAATGTATCAATGAATATTGAACAGAGTGACTACTATGAACCACGTTATGTGAATGAATTCAAATGACATAAATGATTCTGCTAATTTCTTAAGTGCTATGCAAATGATTTGAGAAGATATAGTATCCGTGAAAGACTGAAAATTAGAGATCAATGAATCTATTAGCGAAGCTATTAGAAAGCATTTACCTGATTTATTTGATTATTATAAAGACAAATCAACAGGTAAAACAGTAAAAGAATTGTTAATGGATGAGGATGAGAAAAATCAAAGAATATGACAAGAATTAGCAAAAAAAATATTTGAATTATGTCTGGAGCAAGCGGCTCTTGAGTTTGACTCATCATGAAATGTGACAAATATATCAACATTAGACTTTAGTGATAATGATTTAGAAAAAGTGAAAGAAAAACTAAAAAATGGACTAGAGTGAGTGTGATTTCAGCAAGCACATAATGAATATGTAGAAACACAATTACAATTTGATTTTACTCCCACAATAAGGGTAGTTGAAGAAGCCGAAGTAGATACCCATAGTGAAATTGATGCAATGACAGAACAAATAATAAATACTATGAATGATGTAGATCGAGCAGAGGAGAGAAAGAATCCTAAATTTATACCAGACGAAAAACAAAAAGAAGAATGAAAAATTACTTGAAAATTTAGTAGCTGGTGATATTCAGAAAAGTTTACTGTAAACATGACTGATTCAAAAAATATAAAGTCAGTGACAATAGATTGATTATGAATGACGTTTGATGAGCCTCAGGAATGATTTCGTACTGTAAATCTTATAAATTGGATACACAATAATGCTAAAGAAAATCCACGTTGAAGTACTTACGATGTGCCGAACTTTCCTGTAGACTGAACACTCTGAAAATATATTTGGAGTGGAGGAGATTTAGAAAGAGATCTTTATATAGATACATGAGCAATATGAGAAGCCATGGATAGTATTTTCCATTTAGGAGAAAATTTAGAAGCTCCTAATGTAGAAGTATTAAATGAGGATTATCTTAAAAAAAACTATCCAAAAATACATGAAGACAAAGATTTTTTGAATTACATAAATAATTTTCTATAATGCTACTTTAGAAAAGCGCAAATAATACAATATTATTATAATAATAATTTTATGAAAATGCCAAAAGATAAACAAGAAATTACTCAATTTTAACCCAGTTTCCTCTTGCTTTTCCTCAATATTACACTATAATTTATATACAAGTATTTTTATGTCAAAATTTTTCGAATGAAAAAAATTATAGCTATTATAGTACCTCTCATTATTATGTTGACGTGATGTAATGTTAACCATAACTTTATGGACGTAGATAATTCAAATGCAAAAGATGACTTAAAAAATATGATTTGAAGCTGAAATTTACCAAAAATTGATACAAAAAATATTGTACCAGATAGCCTATCTTGAAAGCGAAATGAAGCAAAATGATACGCAAATAAATATTATGAAGATACATTGGAAGGATATGTCGATGTGGCTAAAGACTGATTTTCATGAGCTAAAGAAAATCTGAAATGATATTATAATAGTTGAGTAGATCAGCTTAATTGAATTATTACAGATAGCATAAGTTGAATAATTTCATGAGAATTAAATAAGATTAAAGTGAAATAAAAATTTATCCAACAATGATAAATGGAGAAAAATTTACTAAAAGAAGAACCTCTTTCTCATAAATTAATAAATAAGTGATTCCGAGCATATATTTTTGTTGTATTTACAGCACCACTTGGATATCTGATTAGATTGGTGGCATCCAATACATTATCTGTTGCAGATATATGAATAATTTATTGAGTAATTAGCTTGTTCGGACTTTTATCAAGTTATAATGATCTTGGATTGACAGAGTCGATGCAATATTTTTTGCCGAAATACCGATTAGAATGAAAGAAATGACAAATAAAGAACACAATCTGACTTTCATTTTTTATGCAATTAATAACATGAGTGCTTATTTTTTGTTTGCTATTTTTTAACGCAGAATGGTTAGCTATCCATCATTTTCATGAAATTGCAGCTACGAATGTAATTAAAATTATGTCATTTTATTTTCTATGAACTAATTTAATACAGGTTTGTAATTCAATATTTGTAGCATTTCAAGATACATTTAATTCATGACTAATGAGCTTTTGTAATTCGTTTTCAGTACTGATATTTTCTGTTATTTTTTGGGTTTCTGCTAGTTTTAATGTATCCTTATTTGCATTAGCATGGATTATTTGAGTAGCAGTTTGAATTTGAATTTGACTAATTCAGCTTTTTAGAAAATATAACCACTTATTGAAATTACCTAGAGATAAATTGGATAAAAAGCTGATTTTAACCCAGTTTAAATATGCATTTTGGGTATTTTTAACCTACAATGTGTGAACCTTACTATGAAATGTAGATCAACAGTTAATTATTAATAAACTATGAGCAGAATCCTCATGATATTTTACAAATATGCTTTCACTGTTGAGTATATTTATAGCCATAGTGTGACCATTTTTAGCACTACTTTTCCCTATAACGACAGAACTTTCAACAAGAAAAGAGAAAGAGAAATTTAAAATGCTTGAATCAATGATGTATACACATTTTGCGTTTTTGGCATTAGTCGCATGATGAATATTCTTAGTATTTTGACAAGAGGTTTCGGTTTTGTTATACGGAGAAAAGTTCAGATTTTCATGAGAATTACTCCAAATTTTATGACCATTTTTAATATTTAATTGTTTGAGTAGTTTGAATTTCTATTTACTTGCATGACTTTGAAAAATTAAGCAGAGATTTGTTATCCTTTTAGTTTCTCTTGTGATAAATATTACATGTAATGTGTTAGCATTATTTGTATTCAATTGTGATTTACATGCTGTAATTTCAGTTTTAGCATTATCACGAATAATTCAATTTCTTTGATGACTTATTTACATCAAAAAGAAATACCCATTCAGTTTTGATCGAAAATTTTTCTTAAAAAATTTATTAATAGTCTGAATTCTATGTTTATTGTT
>Ga0247608_10004925_pt1 | contig 14692 bp, 8 predicted proteins | sample 176DNAGHGlowgp2_FD_193490 | JGI IMG/M metagenome (GOLD analysis project Ga0247608, IMG submission 193490) | Sheep rumen microbial communities from Palmerston North, Manawatu-Wanganui, New Zealand - 1766 DNA GHGlow gp2 | ecosystem: Host-associated > Mammals > Digestive system > Stomach > Rumen ...
GCCGAGCGTATGCAGGCCAACAGCAGTGGTACTACGGGTCAGGAGGTGACTTCGGGCCGTCGTGGTACGGCGGGTGAGACCGGCACCAACGATGCCCACGAGGAGTACACCGAGGCCGAGCGCGACGTGAAGGCCACGCAGGGCACTCCTGGCGAGGCTACTGGCAAGCGGGTCTTTGGCCGCGACATCTTCAACCAGCGGGCACTCAGCTTCTCGCCGAACCTGAATGTTCCTACGCCCGTTGACTATGTGCTGGGCCCTGGTGACCAGATAGTTATCGATATTTATGGCGACTCGCAGAAGACCATGGTGCATACCATTTCGCCAGAGGGTACGGTAACCATCAGTGGCGTAGGCCCTGTGTCCGTGACGGGCTTGACCGTGGCAGCCGCCCAGGCCAAGATTCACAGCAAGGTGGGCAGCCACTATTCTGGCAGCAACATCCGACTGACGGTGAACAATACGCGCAGCATCATGGTGAATGTGCTGGGCGAGGTACGCACCCCTGGCACTTATCACCTATCGCCCTTTGCCACCGTGTTCCATGCTCTTTATGTGGCTGGTGGCATCGGTACGCTGGGTACGTTGCGTAATATTAAGGTGTTCCGCCATGGACGCCTGATTAGTGTGGTCGATATTTACGAATACCTCCTAAACGGTCGTCTGGCCGGCAATGTCCGTCTGCAGGACGAGGATGTCATCCAGGTGGGCCCCTACGAGTGCCTGGTGGGTATCACGGGTAACGTCAAGCGCCCCATGTTCTACGAGATGCGCAAGGATGAGAGCATTGCCACCCTTCTGCGCTATGCCGGTGGCTTTACGGGCAATGCCTTCAAGAAGTCCGTCCGACTGGTGCGTGAGACTGGTGAGCATTACACGGTGCATAACATCGAGGAGTTCGACTTCAGCAACTTCAAGGTGGACGATGGTGATGCCGTCAGCGTTGATGCCATCATCAATCGTTTCGACAACATGGTTGAAATCAAGGGTGCTGTGTTCCGTCCGGGTCAGTTTAATCTGAACGGCCAGACCAACACCGTCCGCAGTCTGATAGAGGCCGCAGCCGGCCTGACGGAGGATGCTTTCCCTGAGCATGCCATCATCCATCGTCTGAAGGCTGACCGCTCGCTGATTATCGTTCCCGTTGACGTGAAGAACATCATGGAGGGCGTTTCGGCCGACGTACCCCTACAGAACGAGGACGTGCTGTTCATTCCTACCCAGGAGGAGCTGCGCAAGACGCGTAACCTCACTGTTACGGGCGAGGTGATGACCCCCGGCACCTACGAGTATGCCGACAACACCACCATTGAGGACCTGATAGTTCAGGCCGGTGGTCTGCGCGATGGCGCCTCGCTAGCTCGTGTTGACGTCAGCCGCCGCATCAACAATCCCTATTCTACTACTAAGACCCGCGAGATAGCCCAGACCTTCAGCTTTGACATTAAGGATGGTCTGGTGGTAGGTGCCGGCAACAATACCTTCTATCTGGAGCCCTACGATGTCGTGCATGTACGCCGCAGTCCTGGCTATGTCATGCCTCGCAACATCAGCGTTACGGGTGAGGTGAACTTCGAGGGTGCCTTTACCATTGAGAAGAAGAACCTTCGCCTGACCGATGCTATTCAGATGGCCGGAGGCGTTACGGCCGATGCTTATCTGAAGGGTGCCCGACTCGTTCGTCGCATGAACGATGAGGAGCGCACGCGTCGTGCCGCCGTGGTGGAGAGTCTGCGCAATTCGCTGTCACAAGGAGACCGCGACTCCATTCCCTGGAACAAGATGCTGCTTGCTGATAGCTATCCCATTGGTATAGAGCTCGATAAGGCACTTGAAGACCCCACCAGCGACTATAACATCGTGCTGCGCGAGGGCGACCATATCGATGTGCCCGAATATAATGGAACCGTCAAGATATCTGGCGATGTGCAGTTCCCCAATACCGTTACTTATGTCAGGGGAAAGAACTACAAGTGGTATGTCGAAAAGGCTGGTGGCTTCAGCGAGTCGGCTAAGAAGAAGAAGACCTTCATCGTCTATCAGAACGGTATGATGGAGACCGCCAAGAAGGGTGCCAAGGTGGAACCCGGTTGCGAGATTGTCGTGCCCAGCAAGCGCAGGCTCCGTTACTGGAAGGCTGCTGAGTGGCTTGGCTTAGGCGGTACGCTCTCTTCGTTGGCTACCACCATCGCCATGATAGCCTACCTGACCAAGAAGTAGTCCGGTTACGATTGACCCAAGTGTAAACATTAAACACCAGATGTGCAATGGATAATCAAGACAATCAGCAGCAATACCTTGAGCAGCAGGAGGAGAGCAGCATCGACTTTGGTGCCATCTTCGCTGCCCTGAAGAAATACAAGAAGACCTACAAGAAGGTGCTGGCTATCACGTTTGTGGTGGCTTGTATCCTCATGCTCTCGCTTCCTAACACCTATGAATGCGAGGTCAAGCTGGCTCCAGAGCTCAATGCTGGACGTAGCATGAATTCACTGAGCGCCATGGCTGCCTCTTTCGGTCTGAAGATGGGTGCGAGTGCCATGGGTAACACCGAGGCCCTCTATCCTATGATATACCCTGAGCTGATGGGCGGTACCGACTTTAAGGTCAGCCTCTTCGAGGTGCCCGTCCACAAGAAGGACAGCACCCGCATGATGACCTACTACGACTATCTGACCAAGGAGCAGAAGTCGCCGTGGTGGAGCTATGTCATCAGCGCACCCTTCAAGCTTATCGGTTCGCTGTTTGGTAAGCCTGATTCAGTTGAAACACTCGACCCCTTCCGCCTGACCAAGAAGCAGGCCAAGGTCGTCAAGGCCCTTGACAAGATGGTCGTCTGCGACGTGGACAACAAGACGATGATAATCACCATCGATGTTGTCGACCAGGACCCCTATATTGCCGCCTGCATGGCCGACACGGTGAAGACGCGCCTTCAGGACTTCATTACGGAGTATCGTACTAAGAAGTCTCGTATTGACTTGGAGTACACCCGTAAACTTTACGGCGAGGCGAAGGAGAAATACGAGAAGGCGCGCCGTCTCTACGCCGAGTATGCCGATGCCAACCAGGACATTATTTATCAGAGTGCCCGCATTAAGCTGAATGACCTGGAGAATGACATGCAGCTGAAGTACAACCTCTTCAACTCGCTGTCTACCCAGTTGCAGGCTGCTGAGGCTAAGGTGCAGGAAGAAACGCCGTCGTTCACCACCTTGCAGTCGGCCACGGTGCCCGTCAAGAAAAAGGGACCCGCTCGTGTCCGCAACGTGCTGATATTCATGTTCTTGGCATTCCTGTGTACCAGCGTCTGGGCCCTCTACAAGGAAGACCAGCTGAAGCCGCTGCTCGGAATGGGTTAATGTTTCTTCTATCGCTGCCCACCTGACGTGTCGCAGCAATTCATCCCCCTGACTGTGGGCTAATCAAAGTATCAGTTTGGGCTACCCAAAGTATCAGTTTGGTCTGCCCAAACTTCTGCTTTGGGCAGCCCAAACTCCTGCTTTGGGCAGCCCAAAGTTTCAGTTTGCCCAGCCCAAACTCCCAGTTAGTAAGCTACAAATTTGGCAGATTGAGAAAAAAGGCTTATCTTTGCAGGTCGAAAGAGAAACGATGAACAGCAGACATTTCATAGCATTACTACTCTGTCTGGCCCTGCTAGCCTGCGGCCAGAGCTACGAGGAGACCAAGCAACTTACCCGCCAGCAGCATCGCGAGGCACAACGCAAGGACTCGGCAGCCCTGAAGGTGGCTGTTATGCCCACCCTTGACTGTCTGCCGCTCTATGTGGCGCGCTACTATCAGCTCTACGATACCCTTCGCGGCGGTGTACGACTGAAGTTCTATACCGCCCAGATGGATTGTGACACCGCTATGCTGAGGGGCAGGGTAGAGGGCTCTATTACCGATTTGGTGCGTGCCAAGCGCATGGAGCAGCGCGGCTTGAAGTTGCGCTATGTGGCAGGTACTAACACCTATTGGCAGTTGCTGACCAACCGCAATGCCCGTATTCACCAGCTGAAGCAGTTGGACGATAAGATGGTGGCCATGACCCGCTATTCGGCCACCGACATGCTGACGAATATGGTCGTCGACTCTGCCAAGTTGAAAGACGAGCATGTCTTCCGTGTGCAAATCAACGATGTGAACGTGCGCCTGCTGATGCTTGTCAACAACGAGATGGATGCCCTGTGGCTGACGGAGCCATATGCTACTGCCGCCCGTGTGCTGAAGCATACCCCCGTCATGGACACCCGACAGCTGGACCTGCAGTTAGGTGTGTTGGCTTTCCGTGAATTAGAGATGCGCCGTCAGGCCCGTGCGCAGCAGCTACAGCTCTTTGTCAAGGCATACAATCAGGCTTGCGACTCCATCAATCGCTATGGCGTGCGCCGTTACGTATCACTTATTTCCGAATATAACAAGTTACGGTCAGAATGGCTCGACTCCGTGCCCAACGACTTGAAGTTTGAACATGCCCAGGGCCCTCGCCAGCGCGATGTGGCCGCTGCCGAGAAATGGTGTAGCAGACAATGACGAAGACTACTGTCAACTCCCCCCTGCAAAGGGTGGTCAACGAACTTATGGCAGGCAATGCCGGACGGGCCATTGCCGAGATGGAAACCTATCTGGCAGCATGGCCTCAGGCGCAGACCGAAGAACGACTGCGCGAGGCTCGTGAGACCTATGAGCAGATGACCGCCTACTGGCGCAAGGGCTATCATGACGACGGTCTTGACGAGCAATATCGCCTGCTGCTGCAGCGTGTCTACGTGCTTTTTGCCAATGTCTGTGCCTATCATCTGGTCTCCACGTCGTCCTATCTCTCCATCCTCAGCCGCCGTGTGCGCCATGAGGAGCATCACGACTGGTCGCTGACGGCCATCCGCCAGCGGCTGGAAGGTTTCGTCAGCGATGTCGCCATGCTGGAGCTGGAGCCTGAGCATGTGCGCCGGCAGAAGCAGGAAGCCCTCTACCGCGACCACCAGCAACAGGTCAACCGCCTGTTCGACTATGTGTTGACCTCGCGTCAGTGGAGCGATGGCGTGGGCCGTGATTTTGAGCAGCTGCTCGTCTCGCCGACCGTTGACACCATCGACCAGCAGCTGTTGGTGTCGGCCGTCACGCTGTCGTTGCTCAATGTGTTCGACATGGCTAAGTTCCGCCTGCTGGTCAACGTCTATCGTCAAGCCCAGGACGAGCATGTGCGCCAGCGTGCCTTGGTGGGGTGGGTGCTGTCGGCCAGTCCGCAGTGGCTCAGTATCTATCCCGAACAGCGCCAGCTGGTGGGTGACCTGGTGCAGGACGCTCATGTCTGCGACGAGCTGACGGAACTGCAGATACAGCTGATATACAGTCGCAACACCGAGCGCGACAAGGACACCATACAAAAAGAAATCATTCCCGACCTGATGAAGACCAACCAGTTTCGCTTCACCAGCAAGGGATTGGAGGAAGTAGACGACGACCCCCTGGAGGATGTCCTGAACCCAGAGGCTTCTGAGCAGCGCATGGAAAAGGTAGAGCAGATGTTCCAGCGTATGCAGGACATGCGCCGTCAGGGCACTGACATCTTCTTTGGCAGTTTCTCGCAGATGAAGCGTTTCCCGTTCTTCTACGAGACGGCCAACTGGCTGGTGCCTTTCTATTTGCAACACCCTGACATCCAGCAGTTTCTTGGTCAGCAAAAGACTAACCAGTTCTTGCAGAAGGTCGTCAGTAACGTGCCTTTCTGCAATAGCGACAAGTACTCCTTTGTCATCGCCTTCCAGCAGGTGGTGCAGCAGTTGCCCGAATCCATGCGCAATCTTATCAGCAGCGGCGAGGTGGGCATGGTGGAAATGACCGAGGAGGAGAGCCAGGCGCCGGCCTACATTCGTCGTAGCTACCTTATGGACCTTTACCGCTTCTTTAAGCTGTTTCCCAATCGTAGCCAGTTGCGAAACCCCTTCGACACGGAGCGTAGCGAACTGGGCGACTGCCTGTTTTTCAGTTCGCCGCTGTTCGACGACACACCCCTTGAGGAGCGTAAAGACCAGCTCGTCCGCCTGCTGAAGCGCCAGAAGCTGGAGTCGTCTGCCCAGTTGTTGCTGGCCACGTATAAGCCTGCGCAGCGTGGCGTTCAGTATTATTTATGGCTTAAGGACTATGACCAGGCATTGCAGTTAGCCCCTGACAACGAGCAGGCGCTGGCAGGCAAAGGTCGTGCGCTGTTCAGCCAGGGGCAATACGATGAGTCGTTGGCCCTCTACGACCGTCTGCTGTTGCTGCATCCTGACAAGCTCAGCTATCAGCTGGGTAAGGCCGTCTGCCTGGTCAATATGAAGGAGTACGACGATGCCCTGCAGATGCTCTATCGACTGAATTATGCCGATGCCGACAATGTCCACGTCAACCGTGTGCTGGCCTGGACGCTGGTGTGCGACGGCAAGCTGGAGCAGGCCGAACGCCTCTTCCAGCAGCTACAGTCTACAGGCTCCTTCGCTGGTGAAGACGAGAAGAACTATGGCTATTGTCTGTGGCTACAAGGCCGTATTGATGAGGCCGTGCTCTGTTTCCGTCATTATTACGAGGAAGCCGGCAAGACGGGTGACGGTCAGGCCACGGTGCTCGACGAGGCTTTCCTCACCGAGCGTGGCATCACTCCGACGGAAATAAAGCTCATGGCTTCCTTCATCTTCTGAGGACGGCGGCGGCCTTCGGCCTAGTGAAGTGTGAATAGTGAATAGTGGAGAGTGAATAGTAAATAGTGAAACTCTTGAATTGCCTTATAGGAAGGGCTGCAGCAGGTGGGCAAACCAGCCCACGAACTTTTTCCACGGCGTGCGAAAGGCATTCCATGTTTCCTGGGTCAGATAGACGCTCTGCTGCTTGTCGCGCTCAAACATCAGGTCCAGTTCGCGTGTCGTCTCCTTGTCAATGATGACGGCATTCTCCTCGAAGTCACACTTCAGGCTTCGTGCGTCGAGGTTAGTGCTGCCCACGGTACAATACTTGCCGTCGACCATCATCACCTTCGAGTGGTGGAATCCCGGCTGGTAGAGCCATACATGGGCGCCGCGCTTCATGAGCTTGTGGGCCTGATAGTAGGCACAGTCAGGAGTCAGGGGAATGTCGCTCTTGGCCGACAGCATGATTTCCACCTTCACGCCACGTCGGATGGCCCTGGTCAGTGCCCTGGTCACCTTGGGAATGAGCGTAAAGTAGGGGTTGATGATGTGTATGGAGTCCTTGGCCTGGTTGATGGCATTGAGGTAGAAGGTGCGCATAATCTTCGGTGTCACGTAGGGCTCGCGATTGATGATGCCCACCATTTTGTGGCCTGCGGTGGCCGTGGTGTCAGGCTTGAGGCCGTCGAAACGGTTGCGGAATCCCCCTCGGTAGTATTTTGTGCCGCTGATGTTCTGGTGTGTCGTCCGGTTCCAGATGTGCAGGAAGATGCCCTGCAGCACGTTCACCGCGTCGCCCTCTATGCGGCAGTGCATGTCGCGCCATTCGCCCACCTGTTCGGTGCCCTTGATGTAGTAGTCGGCCACGTTCATGCCGCCGGTGTAGGCTATCTGGCCGTCGATGACGACAATCTTGCGGTGGTCGCGTCCGAAGATGTGGTTGACCCACGGAAAGCGTATCGGCGAGTACTCCACTATCTCGATGCTGTCGGCTCGCAGTGCCTTCAGGTGGTGTTTCTTCAGCGGCTGGTTGTTGGAGTCGTTGCCGAATCCGTCAAACATCGCCCTGACCTCTACGCCCTCGCGGCGTTTCTCGCGCAGGATGTCGAACAGCAGCGAAGCGATGGAGTCGTTGCGGAAGTTGAAGTATTCCAGATGGATACTGCTCTTTGCCTGACGGATGGCACAGAACATGTCGTCAAACTTCTGCTGTCCTGACATGAGCAGCGTCACGCTGTTGTCGTGGCTGAACTTGATGCCGTTCTGCCGCAACGTGCTTACTATCAGCGAGTCGCTGGTCTGGGCGTTGGCGAAGGGTAAAAGGGTAAAAAGGTAAAGTAGTAAAACGATAGTGGCTCTCCACGTCATGCTTTTGACTGCTGTCTGTCTCATATTTCTTTTCCCTTCTACTTCTTTACCTTTTTACCCTTTTGTCTTTTTTACCCTTACTTCTTATATCTCATCCTGTACTCCAGCGGTGTCATGCCGAACTTCTCCTTGAAGATGTTGATGAAGTTCTCGGCGGTCATGAATCCGACGTTGGTAGCCAGCTCGCTCATGTTGATGTTGGTGTTGAGCAGCAGCGTGCAGGCATGCTTCAGACGTATCTCGCGCACAACCTCGGCTGGTGTCTTGGTGGTGATGCTGCGTATCTTGTGGTAGAAGGGCACGCGTCCCATGCCCATGGCCGATGCCATCTCCTCGAGGCTAATCTGTCCGCGACTCATGTTCTGCAGCACAAACTGCTCGATGTTGCGCATCAGCTGCTGGTCCATGGCGTTGCTCATCGAGTAGTCGCCAATGGTGCCCGTGCCATAGTATTGCTGCATCAGCTCATGACCCTGTGTGGCCGGCGTGTCGGCTTGCGGCTGGTCGGCGGTGAACGGCGCGTCGGCTGGCGGCTGCTGGTCGCCCTTGACCATGCTGGCGGGGCGTCCTTCGTCCTCGTAGACCATGGTGGCCGTGGTCATGCTGGCGTTGCGTCCTTCGAGCATACGTGTCTCGCTGCCCTCGATGACGTTCTGGTCGATGTCTATCGGTCCGAGACCCATCAGCTTGTTGAATCGCATGACGGCCTCCTGCACGTTGAAGGGCTTGGCCAGATAGTCGTCGGCAGCCAGCGTGATGTTGAAGTCTACCATGTCCTGCTGTGTCAGCACGCCGTCGGTCAGCAGCACAAACTTCGTCTTGCTGCGCCGTGCGTCCTGCTTGAACTTGTTGCAGAGCTCGGAGCCCGTCATGGGCTTCATGTCCTGCTTGCAGATGACCAGTTCGGCATTGAGCATCTCGATGTCGGGCAGCGCGTCCTTGACATTGTCGTAGGTGTGGAAGTCGTAGACGTCGCGCAGATGGGCATTCATGAAGTGCAGGAACTCGTGGTTGTCGTCGATGAGCACCACGCTGAACTTCTTGGCCTGAGTGTCGAACTTCAGCGGCTTGATGTCGGCGGTCAGCTCCTTGGCACCCGTGGCCACCAGCGACACCTCGCCCTGGTCGTTCAGCTCCAGGCGGTCCTTGGCGGTCGACTCTGCCTTCTGTTCGGGGTTCTCCAGTGTCGACTGCATCTCCGAGATACGTGTGATGACTTGCAGCAGCTGGAAGTGCAGCGAGTTGAGCTGTTCGCGCCCTTCCAGTGTCTCCTCCTTCTCGGCCAGACTGCCGATGATGGTGGTCATGCGGGCCATGGGCTGTCGGAGCTCGTCGCTGGTCTGCTTTATCTCCTCGCGCTGTCGCTTCAGCTCGTCGATGACGGTACGCTTGCTGCGCCACACCTTGCGGAATTTCTTGATGCCATAGCGCCAGAATGCCAGTATGACGATGGCAATGATGACGTAGACGGTGAGCATGTACCACGACAGCCACCAGGGTCGCTCAATGGTGATGACGAGCTTGCGCACCTGCTGGCTGGTGTTGGCGTCGCTGCTGACGGCTTTCACGTGCAGCGTGTAGGTACCGCTGCTCAGGTTGCGGAATCTGACGCCGTGCAGCAGTGCGTCGCCGTTGCGCCAGTCGTTGTGCAGGCCTTCCATCCAGTACATGAACTGCAGTCGCTCGCCCTGGTTGTAGTTGCCTGCTGCAAACTTGATGGTGAACGTGTTCTGGTTGTTGTTCAGCTCTATGCGGCTGCTCTCGTTGAGTGCCGATGTCAGTATGACGCGTCCGTCATACTCGTGGCCGGTCAGTATCTCCTCCTCGCCGATGAACAGCTGCGTCAGCATGACGCTGGGCAGCGCCTCCTGGTCGTCCTTGCTGCCCTGTCGCACCCAGTTGACGCCGAAGAGTCCGCCGAAGAGCACCACGCCGTCGTCGCGTGTCATGATGGCTCCCGTGTTAAACTCGTTGCTCTGCAGTCCGTCGCTGGTGTCATAGTTGTAGAGTCCGTAGTTGAAGGTGCCGTCCTCGTGGTTGCGCTGTACGACGATGCGGCTGACGCCGTTGCTCGTCGACACCCATATGCAGTGGTTCTTGTCCTCGGCAATGCCGCAGACGGCATTGTTGCACAGTCCCTCCTTCTCGGTGACGTAGCTCAGCTCGTCGTTCTCGCGGTTCAGTATGTTCAGTCCCTCGCGCGTACCTATCCATATCAGTCCGCGCGAGTCCTCATAGAGCTGGGTGATGTAGTTGTTGGTGAATGTCACCATGTTGGTGCTGTTGCCCGTCAGTATGGTCTTCTCGCGGTTCGATAGGTTCAGTATCACCAGTCCCTCGCCCGTGCCGATGAGCAGGTTGTTGTTCTTGCCATAGAACAGCGAGGTGACGTTGTTGGTGTTGAGCATGCCGTTCTCGCGGGTGTACGACGAGAAGGAGTTCATCTTGGGGTTGTACACCTGCAGTCCGCCGTTGGTGGCTATCCATAGGTTGCCGCTCTTGTCGCTGCAGAGCGCGTTGATGTGGTTGTCTATGAGTGTGCGCATGCTGTCGCGTGCCGTCGAGAAGATGCGGCTGGTGCCGTCCTTGATGCGTGTCAGTCCATTCTGTCGCGAGCCCACCCACAGACTGCCGTCGTCGGTAGTGGCCATGCACGACACCTTGCTACTGGCCAGCGGTCCGTCGTAGTCGAGCACGCCGTTGGTGCCTGTGCCATACCACACGCGTCCCGTCTTGTCCTGTGCGATGGCCGTCACGTCGCCGTTGAGCAGGCTTGCAAACTTATAGATATTGTTGCCGAAGAACGCCACGCCCGACTTCTCGGTGCCCACCCACAGCAGGTCGGTGTCGTCAACGTAGACGCTCTGTATGCCTGTTGCCTCCACCTTTTCGCGGGTGTCGTTGATGTTGCGTGGCTCCACGCGCTCTATCTCGTGGCTGTTGACATTGATGCGCAGCAGTCCGCTGCGTACGGTGCCCGCCCAGATGTTGCCGCTGCGGTCGCCGGCCATGCTGTTCACGCCCTGGTCCACGCCCGAGCTGGTCATGCCCAGCTGGTCGCCGAAGCTGGTGTTCCAGGTGTTGGTGTTCTTGTTATACATCATCAGCGTGCCCTGTCCGTAGAGCCATATGTTGTCCATCTGGTCGGCAAAGGCGCGCAGCGACGTGCTGCGTCTGAGTCGCTGCTGTGCCACGAGGTCAGTCTGCCATACGGTGTGCTGCTGGTGCATGATGTCGCAGCACACCAGGCGTCCGTCGTCATACACCACGATGGCACCGTCGCGACACTCGCTGATGCTGCACACGTTGCCCTGGGGTATGCCGTGTACGTCGTTGGTATAGCCAAACTCATAGAGCAGCTGCTGTTGCATGTTGTAGGCCACCACGCCCTTGTTGGGTATTGATGCCCAGAAGTTTTTGTGGCGGTCGATGTAGACCACGTTGGGCTTGCCCTCTATGCCCATCTGTCCGTACACCTGCTTCATGTCGCGCTCGAAGGTCTCCGTCTCGGGGTGGTAGACGCAGAATCCTGCCGCCGTCTCCACCCACATGTTGCCGTCCAGTGTCTCCTGCAGGCTCATGATGTAGCTGTCGGGCAGCGACGAGCCGTCCTGCGAGTTGCTCTGGAAGTTTCTGAACGTGTATCCGTCATATCGGTACAGTCCTGCCGGTGTTCCAAACCACATATATCCTCTGCTGTCCTTGAGGATACAGTTTATCTGGCTGCTTGTCAGTCCGTTTCGTGCGTCCAGGGTCTTAAACAGATACACGCCGGCGGCTGCCAGTGGCAGCAGCAGCATGATGGTCAACAGGGTTTTCTTCAGTCTGTTCATATATGTTCAATGTTCAATGTTCAATGCTCAATGTTCAATGCTCAATGTTCAATGTTCAATGTTTCTCATAGCACGCAGGCATATCGGTCCACGATGCCCAGCAGTCGTCCTTCGCCGTCCGTCACCAGTACGTTGTGAATCTTCCGTTCGTTCATCACCCGCTGTATGTCGGCAATCCTTGCCTTTGGGCCCACCGTCTTGGGCTGTCGTGTCATGATGTCGCCCACGGTACGGTCGAAGAACTGCGCCTGCCATCGCTCCATGGCCCGTCGGATGTCGCCGTCGGTGATGAGCCCCTCCACCTTGTCGTCCTTCATGGCCACGCCCAGTCCCAGTTTGCCCTTGCTGACCAGTATGATGGCCTCACCCAGGTGCATGTCGGCCGTCAGCAGCGGCAGGTTGTCCTTCAGCATCACGTCCTGTGCCGTCGTCAGCAGTCGCTTGCCCAGCTCGCCGCCGGGGTGGAACTGTGCGAAGTCCTGCGGCTTGAAGTGTCGCTGCTCCATGAGCGCCACGGCCAGTGCGTCGCCCATCACCAGCGTGGCCGTCGTCGAGCTGGTGGGTGCCAGGTTCAGCGGGCAAGCCTCTTTCTCCACGCTGACGTTGAGGTGGCAAGTGGCATATTTTGCCAGCAGCGACTGCGGGTTGCCGCTGATGGCGATAATGGGTATCTGCATGTGCAGCACCATGGGTATGAATCGCAGCAGCTCGTCGGTCTGTCCGCTGTTCGATATGGCCAGCACCACGTCGCCCTTGGCCATCACGCCCAGGTCGCCGTGAAAGACGTCCAGTGGGTTGACAAAGAACGACGGTGTGCCCGTCGAGGCCAGCGTGGCCGCTATCTTGGCGCCTATGTGTCCGCTCTTGCCCACGCCCGTCACTATCACCTTGCCCTTACACTCCATGATGAGCTTCACGGCCTGGTCGAAGTTGTCGTCCATCTGTGGTATCAGGTTCAGCACGGCCTGTGCCTCGTCCCTGATACATTGTATAGCGTAGTCTCTTATATTGTCCATTGTCTTACGTTCCTGCCCGCCTCTATATTGTAAGGCTTAATGCTCAATTCTTAACTCTTAATTGTATATAATTTAAGTTTCGGAAGTTCCGTTTGCTTTGTAGATAGAGGGAGTTAGAAGAAGATAGAGGTAGATAAAAGACATTTGCTTTACTGCAGAATAACAACAGACAGCGTAATGTCCTCTATCTCCTGCCGCTGACAAGCGGCTATCTCCCTTTAACTTCATATATCTACTTAACATGCGAAACTTGAATATATAATTCGTATAATTCGTGAAATTCGTAGTTTTCTTAACTCTTAACTCTTAATTCTTAACTATATAAAGTTCTTAACTCATATAAGTTGTCTGAGCAGCGGCTCCAGCCTGTCCAGCTCCAGCATGTTGGCGGCATCGCTGAGACCCTCGTCAGGGTGGGGGTGAACCTCGAAGAACCAGCCCGTGGCCCCGAACGCCTTTGCCGCCAGCGCCATCATCGGCACGTAGCGGCGGTCGCCGCCCGTCTTGCCGTCCGCTCCGCCGGGCCGCTGCACACTATGCGTGCAGTCCATGACGACCGTGTCCGTCCACTGCTTCATGTCCACGATGTTGCGGAAGTCCACCACCAGGTTGTTGTATCCCATCATGTTGCCGCGCTCGGTAAGCCACACCTCGCGGGCACCGGCCTCGCGGGCCTTCTCCACGGGGTATCGCATGTCCTGACCGCTCAGAAACTGCGCCTTCTTGATGTTCACCACCCGCCCCGTGCGGGCTGCGGCCACCAGCAGGTCGGTCTGGCGGCACAGGAATGCCGGTATCTGCAGCACGTCCACCACCTCGGCGGCCCTTTCCGCCTGCCAGGCTTCGTGGATGTCCGTCAGCAGCCTGAGTCCGTACCTGCGCTTCACGTCGTCCAGCATCTGCAGGCCACGGTCGATGCCAGGGCCTCGAAACGACCTCAGCGACGTGCGGTTAGCCTTGTCAAACGATGCCTTCATCACGATGTCGGTGCCCAGCCGGCGGTTGATGTCCGTCAGTCTTTGCGCCACGATGTCAAGCAGTTCTGCCGATTCTATCACGCATGGGCCCGCTATCAGCGTAGTCTTCATCTGTCTTCTGTCATGCTTTAAAACCTTGCAAAGATACACATTATTCTGCAATAAAACATGTTTTTACCTGTTTTTTTAACATTGAAGCGGAAAAAAGCCGCACATTGACCAAGAAAACCGCCGTTCCTGTGCGTGGCAGGTGCATGAAAATAATGAAGGGGGCAGGTTCATGATTCTGGCCAGAATCAGGCTACCTGCCCCCATGACTCGTCTTCTTAACTCTTAATGTTCAAAGTTCAAAGTTCAAAGCTCAATGTTCAATGTTCAAAGTTCAAAGTTCAATGGTCAATGGTCAAAACGGTCCCCTGCCCATGCACGACGTGGTAGTCAGTGCGGTGATGAGTGCGGTGATGGCGGCCACAAACACCTCTGTCAGGATGTCTTTCCAAGTCTTTTTCTTATTTTCCATAGCCTTAATTCGTAAAATTCGTAGTACTAAAAAATTGAGATTTGTTTCGAGGAGGGTGGAGGGGAGGAGTGAGAAATGCCGGCTATTTATCCACTCCTTCACTCAATGCTCAACGTTCAATGCTCAATGCTCAATGGTCAATGTTCAATGCCTCACGCGTCTGCGGGGTTGCGGAAGTCCTCCAGGGTCACGAACTGGGTGATTTTCTTCTCCTTGCCGTCCACGGTGCGCTTCACCGTCTCGCAGACGAACTGCGACTCCAGGCTGACGTGGTTGGTCAGGAAGCTCGTCGAGGTCAGGTTGTTCATCT
>Ga0247608_10004926_pt1 | contig 14688 bp, 8 predicted proteins | sample 176DNAGHGlowgp2_FD_193490 | JGI IMG/M metagenome (GOLD analysis project Ga0247608, IMG submission 193490) | Sheep rumen microbial communities from Palmerston North, Manawatu-Wanganui, New Zealand - 1766 DNA GHGlow gp2 | ecosystem: Host-associated > Mammals > Digestive system > Stomach > Rumen ...
TGAAACGGATGATGCGCTCCTTCTCGTTCATCTGCGAGAACGTCTTGCCATTGTAGGGTTGGGTGTACGTCTCTCGGAAGATCTTGCGGATGATGTCTTCGCCAAGTGGTTTGAAACGATGATCCCACATCGCCCTTGTGACACAGGGCTCTTCCTCCAGCCCTGCTTTCTGGCAATAGCCCGCCAAGAGCACCAGCGCGTGCTCCATATCCTGAGGGCTCTCGCTGACGGCCTTCTTCAGACAGGTGTAGAACTCCAGCTTGTAGCGCTCACGCTCGTCGGAGTCAGGATACCAGATGACGGTTCCGTCATCATCGGCCTTCGTACCCTCATAGGCCACCAACACGCCCTCTTCATCGTGGATGACGGGCAGTGCCATCGCCTCTGGATGGTAGTAGAGCTGAGGGTCGTGGCTCATCCTGCAACCCCTGGCCAATGAAGGCTCACCAATGACGAGGTTGCACTGCACAAAGGCCGTGTAGAGGCGGGCTGCCGTCTCTTGAGCCTCTTTCAGAAAGGTCAGATAGCGGGAGGCATCGAGCTGGGCATGACGGCTGTTATCGCCTGATATCCAAGGTGTTGCGCCACCACTATACGCACAGCGGACAACCACCTTCAGCGTTACGCCACTCACACCAGCAAAGGCCAGGAGGGTGTAAGGTACCTGCGACACCAAGTGCTTCAGTTCGCTGATGCGCTTTGCACCTTCAGGACAGGGAATCGTCAACAGCAGCAGCTGCGTGAAGGCCGTTGGCTGCTCAAGTCCGTTCTTACCGAAGGTCGCAGAGAACAGCAGGTAGGGCAAACGGTCTGTGTCCTTCAACAAAAACCTCGGCGCCCCTTCCTCCATCATCAGTCGCGAGTGGAGGGCCACGCCCTTGATCCGCTCTACATCAGCCTTCGTATCTTCAGAGCGCATGCGCTCCACGATGGCATCCAATTCCGTTGAAACCGGTGAGCCAAACTCACCGAATCTGGTCTTAACCTTTGTAATCTTCATGTATCAGTTGTTTTTCTGTAATTCGGTGACAAAGGTACGAAAAAATATCCGTATTTGCAAGAGAATAGGTAGTTATTTGTTGTTGGAGATAGTCTCTATGCATCAAAGAGACTATCCCTTATAGGGGTAAAGGATAATCCCCTTAGGGGTCATAGCCTATCTAAGCAGGGACTAAGTGACGTCTAAACAACCTTGCGCCTATGCCCAAAATGGTTTGCGCCCATAGCCAAAACACCTTGCGCCTATGCCCAAAATAGAAGCGGTTCATTTTCAGTGAATTACAAATATGTATATTGGTAGCACCATCAGTAGCACCATAGTAGCTCGATTTCGAGCCAATCCCGCACCGTACTTTGGCTGAAAATCAATAAGTTACAAGCCTCAGTAGCACCAGTAGCACAATTTATTTTGCTTAAACTTCTGTATAGATGAACTCCTGACCCTGTTTGGTCTTCAGCAGTTTGGGATTTTCGCCCTCACACCAATCGTTAAGCAGTTTGCGTGCAGAATAATAGGTGAGGTTCGAGGCCAAGGCAAAACGTCTGACGGTGGTATACCCTCCATTGCCCAGCTGCTTTCTCAGCACCTCCTCGAGCTGTTGCTTATCAGACAGAATCTCCTGTGTGTTCGGATTCTCAGCCCTGCGGAAACCCCGAGACCACTTCTCCAGTTCCCTGTTCCACAGCTTGCCCGGGTTGTAGTCCACTCCATCGAACACCACGTCCATGCCTTTCACCTCGTCGGGGTCAGTAATCTCGCGAAGCAGTCTCAGTCTGGGGGCAAACGATCCGATGGGTGTCTCGATGCGATAGCCCATGGCCATCAGTTCTCCGGCAGCCCTGAGGAAATAGTCAAAACTGCGCTCTATCTCCCCATAGAGTGAACGGTAGTTACGGTTACAATAATCCTCCAGTCCCCTCATCGACAGCTTCAGGTTCCCTGCAGGACGTACATATACGATATTCTTTCCATCCTTCCCTTTGGCTGGCGAAGGATGAATCTCAAACAACATTCCGTCTTTCTTTCTTGGCATAACGTGCGCGTACTTTATTATAATGTAGTTTCAGAATTTATTAGCATCAGGAACAGGCATGACATTGGTCATGACAATTTGCTCTGTGTCGTCGAAGACAAAGGGAGGGCGGAAGTCCGAATCGGCAAGAGACAGGCGGACGTTCTTGAAATGGATGCCGTTGACATGGCGGACATAGAAGCCCCATGAAGGCAATTCGCCGAACATGGTGAATTCGGGGTATTTCCGGATCTGCTCGGGGACATCCTGAAGGCGCCATAAGGGGATATAGGCCATGCCCTTGGTGGCCCGCCCCGGGTACTGGATTTCAATATTCTCAAGCAGGATATCCTCGATCCTATTGTCAGGAATGCCACAGATGCTGCTTGGGAAAGGATTGTGGAAGAAGTCTACCTCAGGCCCTCGCAGATCGTAGCCCTCGTCTGGACGCCCGAAAGGCACGTCGCAAGTGAGGTTGCGGATCGTGATGTTCCTCAGAACACCCTTGCGATGACCTGCCCGCTGACCAAGGCGCATAAACAGAGGATTGCCGGTATTCCTGGCCACGATGCCGTCGGCCACCACATCTTCCACGATGGCACCGTCGACGCTCTCAATGGCCAAAGCAGAACGGAAGGTGTCGAACACCCGGATATCGCTGATACGGATATGACGGAAACCGCCCCAGGAGGCTGAGCCGAACTTGATGGCAGAGGCACTACTGCGAATCTCACAGTGGCGGATAGTGATGCTGTCGTTGCCGCTTTCGGGGTCATAGGACTTCAGGCAGATACCATCATCGGCACTGTTCACGTTGCAGTGCTCTACCAGGACCCGCTTACAATCGGTGAGGTCGATGCCGTCGTTATTCCAATAGGCTCGATTGAGGATATCAAGTCCACGAAGCGTCATGTCGCAGCACTGATGGAAGGACAACCCCCAGCCAGCACTGTTACGCAGACGGACATCCTCTACACGAACATCCTGACAGTCTACAAAATTGAATAAGGTGGGACGAGCCAGTTCGCTGGGACGCTGCCGCCTGACATTATAATGCGCATCGACGAGCTCACCCTTATGGTGCAGGCTGTCGATGGTCAGGGCCAGCTCCAGACCCTGTCCGTCGATGGTGCCCTTGCCCGTGATGGCAATATGGTGGGCATTCTTGGCAACGATAAGACCCAGTTGCGACTTGTCGTTACGCTCATCGCCTGCCGTCGGCCTGGTATCCACCTGATGATAGTCGTAAGGTGAGGTGCTGCCCAGAATGACGGCACCCTCCTCCAAGTGCAGCTCCACCCCACTCTTGAGTTCGAGCTGGCCTGTAGGATACTCGCCCTTGGGAAACACGATCCGCCCTCCGCCCTTATCGGAGACCTCGTCGATCAGCGACTGCAAACCGGGGGCGACGGCACCGCATGGTACTACAATCTCAATAGAATTCTGGGCAGCCACGGCGGTGACTGCCCAGAAAATCATAGAGGTTATTAAAAACTTGACGTTTCTCACTTTAAGCTCTTCACTTCTTAATAGCCGGCATTCTGCTTCCAGGTAGGATTCAGGTTGAGAATATCCTTGTGGATCGGGAAGATACGACAGGTCTTCTCGAAGCGGGCTGTTGGGAAGTTCTTGTAGTGGGGGAAGTACTCGTCCTCATAGTGACCGAAGCGGATCATGTCGTTACGACGCCAGTTCTCATCGAAGAACTCACGGCCACGCTCATCGTAGATCTCCTCCAGTGTGGGCTCTCCATTGATTGTAGGAGCTCCAGCATAAGTACGGATCTGGTTGAAGAGCTCCTTGGCACCACCCTGTCCCTGACGGGTAAGGGCCTCGGCCTTCATCAACAGCACGTCGGCATAACGGAAGAGGGGCACGTCGTTAGACTGGTTACGGCCATTCTTAAAGTCGTCGTCGATCACAAACCACTTCACTGAGCGGCAACCCTGGCTATAACCATTGATGTTATCACCCATGTCGAGAGTAGGATCGTCAGGTGTAGCCAACTTCACATTCACCTTGAGTACGATAGGATCACTACCGGCTCCTTCAGTGAGAGCAATCTCATTGGTCATCTGCAGATTAGACTTATTATAAACGAATACCTTGTTCTCGTCCTTACCCTCTACATAACGATAGTCGTCAAAATTCTCTGACAGGCCTATCACGCACTTGTTACGCTCGTCGCCCTTCAGGATGAAGGTCTTCTTCACGAACTCCGGAGTCATAGTGATGTAACCACCACCCGACTGTGAGAGTGCCTCGCCGAAGTAGCTCTTAGCCATCTTCTTGATGTTCTTCCAGCAACGGCTACGACCATACTGCATACCCTGACGGGTCTGGGTGTCGAAAGGCATGGCATAGATGAAGTCTTCTACCTGAGGACCATTGTTATAAGAGAACTTCTCGCGATAAGACATCGAACCGAGGTTGAACTTACCAGAGTTGATGATATCGTTACACTGAGTGATACAATCAGCCAGCTTCTCGTTCTTGGCAGTAGCAGCATCGTAATTCTCTACAGCAGAGGCAGTGTAAACGGGCCAGTTGATGTAGAGCTTAGCGAGCAGAGCCTTGGCCATCCACTTGGTCGGTTTACCATAGGTGTTGGCGCTAACCTCCTCTGTCAGGTCGGGAATAGCAGCGAGCAACTCAGACTCAATCCACTTTGCGACTTCAGCACGTGGTTTACGATCAATCGTCTCACCATCCTCAGGGATACGGTCGAGGATGGGCACATCGCCCCAACCATCCATGATAATCCAGTGGAAGTAAGCACGGATAGCACGGGCAGGTGCGATAGCTGCGCCAGCCTCGCTACCACCCAGGTCGACAATGGCCTTGTTGGCCTTAGAGATACCCTCGGTGATGGTGCCGAACCAGTCGAGTGTGGCATCCTCATAAGTGTAATTGTGGAGAGCGGGGTGAGCATAAGCACCACCATCGTACCAACCACCACCAAAAGATGCTGCTGAATACTCATCGCTAGAGAGACACATCTGCTCCATGTAACGACGGCCGAGCACACCACTGAAGTGGTAGTAGATATCTGCCATCTTTGCCTCTACGGCGATATCATTCGTCGGATATTCTGTGTATTGGGAATCCACATCCACATCCAAATTTGTACAGCCGACAGCCATTGCAGCAAGGCCGGCCAGGAATAGTCCCTTTATATTTGTTTTCATATGCTTGTTCCGATTATAAATTAGAAATTAATCTTTGCGCCGACCATGATGGTACGAGTGTGGGGATAAGTGCTCCAACGATAGTCGATACCAGGATCAATACCACCCAAGTTAACCTCGGGGTCAAGGCCCTTATAGCTGGTGATAGTAAATACGTTGTTGCAAGTAGCATAGAGCTGCAGGCTCTGTACCCAATCTGCAAACTGATCGAAGGTGTAGCCGATGGTCAGCGACTGCAGACGGAAGTAAGAACCATTCTCCAGATAACGGTCAGACGGATAATTCGGCAGATTGTCCGTAGCAGGACGATCTGTTACAAACTCCTTCAGCACGTTCTTGCCGTTGGCAAACATCTCAGGGCTGGTATAATTGGCACGAGAACCGTTGTAGATCTTGTTGCCGAAGACACCAGTGAAGAACAGAGAAGCACTGAAGTTCTTGTAGTTGAACGTGTTGTTCCAACCAAGGTTCAGCTTAGGCTGTGCACAGCCTGTGATGGTACGATCCTTGAAAGCAGGCTCGTTGGTTACCTCACCTGTGCGCTGGCCAGTTGCCTCATCGCGAACATAATAGGTAGACTTGCCACTAGCATCATATCCTGCGAACTCATAGGTGTAGAAGGTTCCAAGAGGCTCTCCCTCGATGATGCGCTGTGTGTAACCGTTAGAAGATACACCTGCAACCATCGGGTCACCCTGTGTGAAGGTTCCAACCTCAAACTTGTCGTTTGACAGCTTATTAACGGTGTTCTTATTGTGTGACAGGTTGATCGTGGTCATCCAGTTAAAGTCTTTCGTGCGGATGGCATCGATGTTGACAGTAAACTCAATACCTGTATTGGTGATCTCACCCACATTGGCAGAGATGGTGCCGAAGGGATATATATTGGTAGAAACGGGATAGTCCCAGATCAGGTCCTTGGTCTTCTTATTATAGAACTCGATAGTACCGTTGATGCGGTTTTTCAGGAAACCGAAGTCAAGACCGATGTTCAGCATACCCGTACTCTCCCACTTCAGGTCGGGGTTCGGGTTCTTCGTAGCAGCCAGTGTGCGCCAGCTCTTACCATTGTAATCAAAGAAGCCAGATGCACCATAGGTAGCATAGGCAGTGTAGGCACCGAAGCCCATGGCATTACCTGATACACCATAACCTGCACGGAGCTTCAAATTAGACAGGAAGTTCTGATTCTTCATGAATGCCTCCTCTGTGATGTTCCAAGCTGCAGAAACAGAGGGGAAGGTACCCCAGCGGTTATCTGGGCCGAATACGGAAGAACCATCACGACGGATAGTAGCCTGCAACATGTACTTACCAGCGAAAGAGTAGCTAGCACGACCATAGAATGAGATGTTGCGGACCATTTCCTTTGTGCCACTTACCACACCACCTGCGATACCGTCGATGGTGCTGGCATAACTCAGGTTGTTCCACTTCAGATAGTCATCATAGAAATCGTGTACGATCAATCCGAAGCCGTCACCATTCTTCTTCTCTTCCCAAGAGTAACCAGCCATCAGGGCTAAAGTATGCACGTCAGCGAAGGTCTGGTTGTAGTTGGCAAAGATCTCGAACAGATGCTCATCACCAAACCAGGTGCTGCGGTCAGCACGACCGTTGTAGGCGCTGACACCCTCAAGCTGAGTGTTGTGTGTGTCGTAAGCGCTATAGGTACGCTGGTAGTGATTGAAAGAGTAGTTGGCATTCAGTACCAGACCGTCGATAATCTTCAGCGAAGCCTTGGTGACAACCTGATTACGCTTCCAGATATTCTCCATCGTGTCCTCGTTGATGAGCGACAGTGGGTTGTAGTTCTTTGAGCCAGAACCCTTGAACCAATTGCCGTTCTCATCCTTAATAGGATTCAGCGGAGAGAAGTAGTTCATGGCATCGAGTACAGAAGCACCCTCATTGTCCATCTTCACACCCACGAACTTACCATACATGGCGTTCAGACCTGCTGACAGCTCCAAACGGTCCTTCAGTACCTTTGTAGAAAGCAATGAACGAACATTCAGACGGTTGTTGTAAGAACCGCGAATGACACCCTGACGATTAGAGTAGTTCACGCTGACCATATACTTGGTGCGCTCTGAACCACCATTGATAGCAACGTTGTGGTTGTGGCTGACAGCAGTGCGGAGCACCTCATCCTGCCAGTTGGTGTTGCCACCCTTGTCATAGCCATAGTCGATGCCATTATTAGAAACGTAGTTGCGGAGGTCACTGGCCGTAGCGATATCGAGTTTCTTAGAGATGTTGTCGATAGCCAAATAGCCATTATAGCTGACATTAGTACGCTCAGACTTGCCACCACTCTTAGTAGTGATAATGATCACACCGTTGGCAGCCTTAGAACCGTAGATAGCGGTAGCAGTAGCATCACGGAGCACGTCGATTGACTCGATATCATCGGGAGCCACCATCGAGATATCCACACCAGGGATACCATCGATCACATAGTAAGGCGACATAGCACCACTACGTAGAGAAGAGGCACCACGCAATGTGATAGAAGGCGCACCATTCGGGTCACCATTAGAGGTTACAACCAGACCTGCCACCTTACCTTGTAACATAGAAGCGGGGTCGGTGAACACACCTCGGTTCAGGTCTTCGGCCTTTACGGTGGTGATAGATGAAGTCACATCCTTACGGCGCATGGTACCATAACCTACGACCACCACTTCGTTCAAGACGGTGTTGTCCTCTTGAAGCGTTACCTTCATGCCATTCCTGGCAGCGAGCGTCTGGGGAGTGTAGCCGACATACGAGAAAGCCAGCTGAGCACCCTGTTTCACTGTCAGCGTGAAGTTACCGTCGAAATCGGTAACAACTCCGTTTGAGGTTCCTGCCTCCAGTACGCTTACGCCAATGAGAGGCTCACCAGTAGCGTCCAGTACAGTTCCCGACACCTTGTTCTGTGCCAGCATCACTGTACTGCACAACAGAAAGAACACGAAGAACATAGCCTTCTGCGTTCCTTGCTTGAGATTTAGGATCTTTTGCATAATTATTTATTTGAGTTAGTAAAAAAATTGTTGTTATATATTAGTTGTTTATCTGCACTTCAGCATTCTCTGTTATGAGGGGAACGGCCATCTTCTGTAACTCGTCTCGACTGGCCTTGATGAATCCTTCGCCTTTACAGGGACGTTTGTCCATACTCAATGGTCCATCGCCCAAAAGTCTTACGCGTACATTATTAAAATATATATCTTTTACTTTGCCTGCTACATCGCCTCCTACAAAACAGCCATTCTCACTAGTTGAGGTGATGTTATTGAAGTAGATACGGCTCACCTCGCCACATTTGCCTTCAATTTGTCCTTTGGGGAAACGCCAGTTTGCATCCTTATGGTTACCATTGGCACGGGGGTAACTTGTTACGTAGATAGGCTCAGCCTTCCCCCACCATACATCACTCCATAGCCGACAGTCAAGCTGAATGTTTGAGAAGATGACATCGGTCACAGTTCCCTCGTCGCGGTTCTGAATGCCCAGACCTCGATTGGAACCTGTGATGATACAGTTATCAAAAACGACGTTGTAGATAGAGTCCATGTTCTCACTACCAATCTTAATAGCACATGAACGTGATGACATCACGCAGTTGGTAACTGTAATGTCATGGCAAGAACCATAACGCTCTGTTTCGCGACGATTCTTCAGGCAGATACAGTCGTCGCCAGAAGTGATATGACAATTGGCGATGCGTACGTTCTTCGAGTGGTCGAGATCGATGCCGTCGCCATTACGGATCTTCAGGTTATTGAGCAGGTTGATGCCGTCGATAACCGCCTCGTTACAGCCAACGAGATGTACTGTCCAGTAGGCTCCCTCCTTAATCGTTACATCGCGAATCGTCAGGTTGCGAACATTAGTTAGTGTCAGCACATGTGGACGAGGATCGAAAGTCTGATCTGCCAATGGTTTCAGCTCGTAGCTGTCCTCCAATTCTGCACCCATGAAGGCGATGCCATTACCGTGGATGGTACCCTTGCCGGCAATGGTGATGTTCTCAGCATCGTCGGCCCAGAGCCAGAGCATTCCCTCGCCACGGTTCTCGCCAAAAGCGCTCAGGTGATAAATGCTCTCGTCGGGATTGGCCTTCAGTGTGGCTGTAGCCTCCAGATAAAGTTCTACATTGCTTTTCAGTTGGATTGGACCAGCCAGGAAAGTATGGTTGCGAGGTAGCAGAACTCTGCCACCACCTTCTTCGGAGCAACGGTCGATAACACGCTGAATGGCCTGGGCGTCATCAGTCCGTCCATCGCCAACGGCACCTGCTAAAGTTACGTCGTACGTAGTCTGCGCACCTGACGTAAGCGCCAGCATCCAGAGCAGGAAGCTCCAAAGACAAATTCGTTTAATCATTAATTATATTAGTAGTAACGAATAATTCTGTTGCAAAGATAAGATATTTTTTCGATAAAACAAAACTTTTCGGTAAAAAATAGTATCTTTGCACCAGAAACCATCGATTAATATCTATAAAATGTCGATATAATGACAGAGATTTGTTGTATTGGACACATAACACGCGATAGGATCATCACGCAGGATCCTCCCAATACCGTCTATAGTGCAGGCGGTTCTGCCTACTATGTAGCATGGGCTTTTCAGGCTTTACCTCATGACGTTGATTTCCAATTGGTCACTTCCGTGAGTAGAGAGATGATGCCAGAGGTGGAGAGGCTCCGTGAGGCAGGTGTCAGTGTGAAGTCCTTCGAAAGCCCTGATAATGTGTTCTTTGAGAATAAGTATGGCAAGAACATGGACAACCGTTCCCAGCGTGTACTTGCCAAGTCAGCTCCTTTTACGATTGAGCAGCTGGAGGGCATTGAGGCTCGTGTGTTCCATCTTGGCACTTTGTTGGCTGACGACTTTGCCCCAGAGGTGGTGGAATATCTTGCCACCAAGGGTGACGTGTCGATAGATGTACAGGGTTATATGAGGTATGTAAAGGGAGAACAAGTGTATTCTACGGAATGGAACGACAAGCTCAGACTCTTGAAACATACAGCCATCCTAAAGGTTAACGAATGGGAGTGTCAGACGCTGACGGGTATCACCGATCCCTTTGTGGCTGCAGAACAGATTCATGCCTGGGGTGTGCGTGAAGTCATTGTAACCCTTGGTGGAGGGGGCTCTATCATCTATGCCGAGGGTAAGTTCTACGAAACGCCAGCCTACCCACCAAGCAAGTTGGTAGATGCTACAGGTTGTGGCGACACATATAGTGCTGGTTACCTTTATGCTCGTGCCAAGGGAATGTCGTATGAGGAGAGCGGACGTTTTGCTGCTGCCATGTGTACGCTTAAGTTAGAGCATACAGGACCATTCGATCGTACGATCGATGATGTCCATGATGTTTTGTCTCGTTGAAACAGATTTATTTGAATATCAAAGTTGTCAGGCGGTCTGCAGCGAATAGCTCGCAGGCCGTTTGTAGTATCTCCTCGGCAGTGATGGTGTCAATATGTCGATAAAGTGCTTCAAGATTGCGCTCCTGTCCATGGTGTAAATAGCTCTTGCCAAAGTCGAGGGCAAACTGTTCACGGTTGTCGCAGGCAATGGCTATCTGACCTTTCAGCTGGCGCTTGGCAGCTGAGAGCTGGCGTGCACTCAATGGTTTCTGCATCATACGGTCGAGCTCTGTCCTGACCAGTCGTAGACAACGCTTCACATCATGATGGTCACATCCAAAATAGATGCTCCAGAGGCCTGTATCGCCATAACATACCATTGTGCTCTCAACAGTATAGACCAATCCTCGACGTTCTCGAAGGGAAAGGTTCAAACGTGCATTCATGCCAGGACCACCTATTATATTATTTAATAGGTATAGCTTCAAACGTCGTGGATCATCGTAACGGTAGCCACGTGTACCAATCATCACATGGGCCTGATGAGTGCCACGATGATGAGTGATGGTCTGATCGATAGATGATTCTGGTTCTTTCAAAAGATTGGGCTTACTCTGACTATCCGATTTCTCAGGAAGATCCGCATTCTTCAACGTCTTTATCAGTCGCTTGAAATCAATATCGCCATAAACGAAGAAGACGGCCTTGTCAGGACGATAGCAACGGCGTACAAAGCGCAAAGCGTCATTTGTGGTGAAAGTGCGGATATGCTCTGCCTGTCCAAGAATGTTGTGCCCTAAGGGGTGACCTTTAAAGAGAATGTTCTCAAACTCATCGTAGATCAGTTCTGCCGGTGAATCATTGTAACTCTCAATTTCATCGCAGATGACTTCCACCTCTTTTTCAATCTCATGCTGTGGATAGGTGCTGTGGAAGACAATATCTGTCAGTAAGTCAACGGCTTTGGGAAAATGTTCTTTGGAGATAGCGGCATAGAACACAGTGTCTTCCTTGTTGGTAAAGGCATTCAGTTCGCCACCCACACCTTCAAGGGCATTGATGATTTGAAGGGCATGGCGTCGCTGGGTACCTTTGAAGGTCATGTGTTCGCAGAAATGAGCCAATCCTTCTTCGCCCGAGCGCTCATCGCGGGTGCCAGCTGCTATCTGGTAGCCACAATAAACAACCTGTGAGGGTGACGGTAGGTGTATTACCCGAAGTCCGTTTTCAAGCGTATATGTGTTATATTTTGTCATTTCGCTTGCAAAGTTACGAATATTTTTCGTAACTTTGCGGTCAAAACAGAAGAATATGAGAAAAGTAATAGGAATAGGAGAAACCATTCTCGATATCATTTTTAAAAACGACCAGCCAATCGGAGCTGTTCCAGGAGGCTCCACTTTTAATGGAGTAATTTCCTTGGGACGTACTGGTTTGCCGACAGCTTTAATTAGTGAGACAGGTGATGACCGGGTGGGCCGACGTGTCATCAGTTTCCTGGAGGAAAATCATGTTGATGCCAGTAGTGTGAGCGTTTATCCGGAATCAAAATCACCCATCTCTTTGGCATTCCTCAATGAACATAACGATGCAGAATACATTTTCTATAAGGATCATCCTCATGATCGTCTGGAAATGATCTATCCCGATATCCAGCCCGATGATATTGTGATGTATGGCTCTTTCTATGCTATTAATCCTGTGATTCGTGAGCAAATGGCTGCATTCCTGACTTTTGCCCATGAGCGTGGTGCCATATTATACTATGATGTGAACTATCGCTCCTCCCATCGTCATGAGCTGATGAAGGTAAAACCCAATATCCTGGAGAACTTTGAACTAGCCACCGTTGTAAGGGGTAGTAAGGAGGATTTTGAGGTTATGTTCGACATGCAGGATGCTGAAAAAGTGTATCGTTCAGAGATATCTTTCTACTGCAAAAACTTTATCTATACACAGGGACCAGAACCACTGGAGGTGCGAGGAGTTGGTGGGCAGAGTTTGCAATATCCTGTGGAACAGACCGAGACGGTAAGTACCATAGGTGCTGGCGACAATTTTAACGCAGGCTTCGTTTATGGTCTTGTAAAATATGGTATCACTCGCGAGATGTTGGAAACAGGTATCTCAAAAGAACAATGGGATCATTTGGTTAGCGAGGCCCAGCAGTTTGCAGCGAATGTCTGCCAGAGCATCAACAATAGTGTTGACGAGTCTTTTGCTGAACAGAAGAAACTTGAACTGGAGACAAGTTTAAAGGAAATGGAGAATGCCAACGAATAAAAGAAAAGCCTCGCCAATCGCGAGGCTTTCTTATTATTTCTTCTTCTTGCGAGGTTTCCGCATGGCCCATCCCTCTTCACTGAAATCAGGCTCTTCACCTTTGAATCCACGTTGGGACTTTTTCTTGCGACTTTCATTCGAGTTTATCAAGTCTCGCCAACTTTCTTTCTTCTGTTGCTTGGACTTTGAGGATGATTTGCTTGACTTGCCTTCTGGGTAACCTTCATCAGCGTCGTTGCAACGAACCGTTCTGCCTTTATAGCGGATACCAGACAGCTGAATCATCACCTTCTTGGCATCCTTTTCAGGCACCTCAAAATAAGAGATAGTGTCGAGCAGGTCGATATGTCCTACCTCCTGGCGACCACCTACGAAACGATTCAATGTCTGCATCAACTCGCCTGGATAGAAACCATCGCGTTTGCCCAGATTGATGAAGAGCCGCTTGTAGCCTTTCTGTGCTTTGTTCTGCAGCTTTTGCTTGTCGCTCTGAGGCTTCTTCTCCTTTTTGTCTGGCACTACGGCCTCAATTTCTGGTGCTTCAGCATAATAAGCCAAGAACTTACCAAACTCCAACGAGACAATCTTCTTTATCAGTTCCTCCTTGTCGATATACTCGAAGTAACGACTGATATCTTGCATAAAAGGTGCAATCTCCTCGTCGTCGACATCCGTCTTGACAATCTGGTCCATCACCTTGTAGAGTTGTTTCTTGCAGATTTCCTCTGCAGAAGGTATATCAGCTTTTACAAACTCCTTGCCTATCTCCTTCTCGATATTGCGTATCTTGAACTTCTCGCGACTATGTACAATCGATATCGAAGTTCCTTTCTTACCAGCTCTACCAGTACGACCAGAGCGATGGGTATAGTTCTCGATATCGTCAGGCAGTCCGAAGTTGATAACATGCGTCAGATCGTCTACATCCAGTCCTCTGGCAGCTACATCTGTTGCTACGAGTAACTGTGTCAGATGGTTGCGGAACTTCTGCATCGTCAAGTCGCGTTGCTGCTGACTCAAGTCTCCATGCAGTGACTCCGCATTATAGCCATCCTTGATGAGTTTATCAGCTATCTCCTGCGTCTCCACTTTCGTACGACAGAAGATGATGGCAAAGATGCGTGGATAGTAGTCCACGATGCGTTTCAGCGCCAGATACTTGTCCTTGGCGTTTACTAGATAGTAGATGTGGTTTACGTTCTCAGCCCCTTCGTTACGACTACCTACCACAATTTCCTTGTAGTCGTGCAGATAGGTCTTAGCCACGCGTTCCACCTCCTTACTCATGGTGGCAGAGAACATCAGCGTGTGATGCTCCTCTGATAAAGATTCGAAGATTTCGTTGATGCTGTCCGAGAAGCCCATGTTCAGCATCTCGTCGGCCTCGTCGAGTACGATGTTGGTTACTTGTTCCAGATGCGCAAAGCCACGATGCATCAGATCAACCAGTCGTCCTGGTGTGGCAACGATAATTTCTACGCCCTTCTTCAAGGCACGCATCTGAGGCTCGATAGCAGCTCCGCCATAAACAGCCTCCACATGTACGCCATCCATGTATTTGGCAAAGTCGCGCAGGTCGTCGGCTATCTGTAGACAGAGCTCTCTAGTGGGAGACAGCACCAAGGCCTGCGTATAGCGACGGGATGTATCGATGCGTTCCAGGAGTGGGATGCCAAAGGCTGCTGTTTTACCTGTACCCGTCTGGGCGAGAGCAATCACATCGTTCTCGTTACCCAACAGATATGGAATCACAGCCTCCTGTACAGGCATCGGGTGTACAAAACCCAACTCCTCGATCGCCTTGCGAATCGGCTCGCAAACACCTAACTCTTCGAA
>Ga0247608_10004927_pt1 | contig 14687 bp, 9 predicted proteins | sample 176DNAGHGlowgp2_FD_193490 | JGI IMG/M metagenome (GOLD analysis project Ga0247608, IMG submission 193490) | Sheep rumen microbial communities from Palmerston North, Manawatu-Wanganui, New Zealand - 1766 DNA GHGlow gp2 | ecosystem: Host-associated > Mammals > Digestive system > Stomach > Rumen ...
TGTTTACCAAAAATGGAAAGGCAACACCGCTATTCTCGCCGGCGACGCCCTCGCTGTGATGGCCATGCAAGAGCTTCTGAAACTGAAATGCGATCCGACCATCATACTCGATATCATCGACATTTTCGGCCAAACAGCTGTGGAAGTGTGTGAAGGTCAGCAATATGATCTTGATTTCGAGACGATGGACAACGTCTCCATCGAGGAATACATCCAGATGATCCAGCTGAAGACTTCCGTGATGTTCGCGGGCTGTCTGAAGGCCGGCGGGCGTTTCGCAGGTGCCGACAAGGAGAGCCTGCAAGCGCTCTACGACCTCGGCATCCACCTCGGCCTCGCCTTCCAGCTTGCCGACGACCTCCTCGATGTCTATGCCGACGAGGCCGTGTTCGGGAAAGCCGTGGGTGGCGACATCAAGGACAACAAGAAGACCTTCCTCTACCTGAAAGCCCTCGAACTCGCCGATGAAACCCAACGTGAACAGCTCCGCACCCTCTTCGCCACCACCCCCGAAGACGAAAAGGGGAAATTCCTCCAGGTGAAGGCCATCTTCGACGCCGTGGACGTGAGAAAGGCCACCGTAGAGGCCATCGCTTCGTACACGGAGAGATGCATCGATGACATCAACCGCATCCATACGGAAGAAGAGAAAAAGGCGTTCGTGCTCTCCCTCGTCCACTCGCTGCAAAGTCGCAACAAATAGATGGCACAGAACAACAGCAACCGATATTACATCATTCTGGGAGCGCTGGGTCTGCTTTTGGCTCTCTACACGTTCCACCTGTTCCGACTGCAGGTGCTGAACAAGTCGTGGAAGACCAAAGCCGAGGAAAATGCCATCCGTGAGAAGACCATCCACCCGGCACGCGGATTCATCTACGACCGCAACGACTCGCTGTTGGTCTATAACGACGCCGCCTACGACTTGATGGTGGTGCCGAAGGAGTTGCGTAACTTCGACACATCGGAGCTTTGCCGTGTTTTGGACATGGAAATCGTCGATGTGCGGAAAAAAATCGAGAAGGCGAAGAAATACTCCGGCAGTGTGCCCTCGCTGTTCAAGCAGCAGATTTCCAAGGAGGACTACGGCTATCTGCAGGAGAAAATGTCGGAATTCCCCGGTTTCTTCGTGCAGGAGCGCACGTTGCGCACCTATCCGCAGCCTATCGCGGCGCACATTTTGGGCTACGTCAGCGAGGTTGATGACCAGGATGTGGAGAACGACAGCTACTACCGGATGGGCGACTACATCGGCAAAAGCGGTATCGAGAAGGCCTACGAGCCGGTGCTGCGCGGCGTGAAGGGCAAGCAGAAGGTGCTGGTGGATGTCCACAACCGTGAGGTGGGACCCTACAACAACGGCGAGGACGATGTGGTGGCCGTGCCCGGAACTTCGATATGGAGTACCCTTGACATGCAGTTGCAGCGTTACGGCGAGGAGCTGATGTCCGGCAAACGCGGTGCCATCGTGGCCATCGAGCCCAAGACCGGCGAGATCCTCTGCCTGATTTCCAGTCCCAATTACGACCCCAACCTGCTGGTCGGCACCGCCCGTCCGAAGAACTACGGCAAGCTGGTCGCCGACCCCGAGAAGCCGCTGTTCAACAGAGCGTTGCAGGCAGCCTATCCGCCGGGCTCCACCTTCAAGCTGGCCAACGGTCTCATCGCGCTGCAGGACCACATCATCACCCCTTCGTCGGTCTATTCCTGTTCCGGCGGCGGTTACCACTTGGGCAGTCACGTGGTCCACTGTCACAACTGCGGCGGCCTCAACATCTACAGCGCCATCCAGCGTTCGTGCAACACGTTCTTCTGCCGCGCCTACTACAACATCCTCTCCAACCGTGTGAAATACAAGAACATCGACGAGGCCTACACCGCGTGGCTCGACTACATGAGCTCCATGGGTTTCCTGCAGCAGTTCAACACCGACCTGCCCTACGAGCTTAAGGGGCGCATCCCGACGGCGGAATACTTCGACAAGAAGTACAACAACAGTTGGAACGGCAACACGGTGGTCTCCATGGGTATCGGACAGGGCGAGGCGGCGGTGACCCCGCTGCAGATGGCCAACATGCTGGCGGTCATCGCCAACAAGGGCTACTATATCCGTCCGCATGTGGTGCGGGCCATCGGCAAGAAAGACAGTCTGAACACGCAATTCAGCGAGAAGGTATATTCCAAGATCGAGCCGCGGCATTTCGAGACGGTGCTTCAAGGTATGCGGCAGGTGGTGACCGCCGGCACGGGCCGCGGGGCGGCGATTCCCGGCATCGAGGTAGCCGGCAAGACTGGCACGGCGCAGAACCCGCACGGTCGCGACCACTCCGTATTCGCCCTCATCGCGCCCGCCAACGACCCCGAAATCGTCATCTTCTGTTTGGTGGAAAACGGTGGCTTCGGCGCCACCGTGGCCTGCCCCATCGCCAGCCTGATGGCCGAGTTCTACCTCAACCGCAAGGTGGAGCGAACCGACCTCGAACAACGGATGAAAGAAATGAAAATCAAGTGAGCCATGCCGAAATTAGAACCCTATAACAAACTGTCGAAAGGCTTCGATGTCAGGCTGATATGCTACTATCTCGCGTTAGTCCTCATCGGTTGGATCACCATCTACTCCACTTGCTACATCCCCGACGGCTCCACTCCGATTTTCGATTTCGGGCAACCCTACAGCAAACAGATGATCTGGATAGGGACCTCCATCGTTCTGGCTATCGTCATCTTATTGATAGACAGCGGTATAATACAGCATTACGCCTATTTCTTCTATCTGTTCTGCCTACTCTTGATGATTTTGGTGCTGTTCATCGGAAGTGAAATCAACGGTGCGAAATCGTGGATCAAAATCGGTGGTTTCAGCATACAGCCTACGGAGTTCATGAAGGTGGCCACCGCGTTAGCCTTGGCCAAATTCATGCAGGAGGGCAAGACCGCCAACCAGCGCCGTTACGTGTGGCTCGCGCAGTTCGCCCTCATCTTCATCCCCGTCGTGGTGGCGCTGCTCCAACACGATGCGGGATCCGCGCTCGTCTTTTTATCTTTCATCATCCTTTTCTACCGCGAGGGTCTGAGTGCGGAGTTCTTGGTGATTGGCATCATCGCCGCCATCCTGGCCGTCATCACGTTGTGGTTGAACGAGACCTACTCCATCGCGCTGATCACGCTTGTCTTCATCGGATTCATGGTGGCCAACCGCACGCAGAAGAAGAAACTGCGCCGCAACGTCATCGTCTATTTGGCCTGCATCGCGTTCGTGTTCTCCGTCAACTTCCTGTACGTCCACGGTCTTGAGCCCCACCGGAAGAGCCGTATCGACACTATCATGGGCAAAACCTCCGACCCGCTCGGTGCCGACTTCAACCTCAACCAGTCGAAGATTGCCATCGGCTCGGGTGGACTTTTCGGCAAAGGATACCTCCACGGCACGCAAACCAAGCTCAACTTCGTGCCCGAGCAGAGCACCGACTTCATCTTCTGCGCCATCGGCGAGGAGTGGGGGTTCTTCGGCACTCTCGTGGTCTTCGGTCTCTACGCCGCCCTTGTCTTCCGCATCCTCAAACTCTCCGAAAAGCAGCGGAACCCGTTTGTCCGATACTACGGTTATGGTATCGCGGGCGTCTTCGCCATCCACTTTTTCATCAACATCGGCATGACCACCGGCCTGCTCCCCATCATCGGCATCCCGCTGCCCTTCATCAGCTACGGCGGCTCCTCCCTCTGGGCCTTCACCATCATGCTCTTCTGCTTTATCAAGTTGAATGATAATTAGTGAGTTGTGATTTGTGACTTGTGAGTTGTGATTTGTGACTTGTGACCCTAACCCCACAACCCTTAACCATTAAACCTTAAACCTTAAACCTTAACCATTAAACCTTAAACCTTAACCATTAAACCTTAAACCTTAACCATTAAACCTTAAACCATCATGACCGAAACCTCCATCTCCGTGCTGAGCAGGATGGCCACGGAATATGCCGGAAGCCAACCGGTGGCGTGCGTGCCGCTGCCGCAGTCCGGGTCGCACCGGTGCTATTACCGTCTCACTTTCAACGACAACAGCACCCTCATTGGTGTTTACAACGACGATGTGACCGAGAATCGTGCCTTTTTCGAATACACCCGGTTCTTTGCCGCACAAGGGCTGAAGGTTCCCGCGCTGCTCGCCGTCCACGACGACCAAAAGCACTACCTGCTGAACGACCTCGGCACGCAGACCTTGTACGACAAGCTATGCGAAGTTCGCAAGAACAACGGTGATTTCCAAGAGGTTATGACTGACTATCGGAAGGTGGTGGCCGCGCTGCCCGAGTTCCAGCTGACCGCGCGCAAAGGCCTCGACATGTCGGTGGCCTATCCCCGCGCCGCCTTCGACCGCCAATCGATGCAGTGGGACCTCAACTACTTCAAATACTACTACCTCAAAATGGCCTACATCCCGTTCAACGAGCAGCTGTTGGAGGATGATTACCAGCGGTTTATGGATTACCTGCTCTCCGTTGACGACCATTTTTTCCTGTACCGGGATTTCCAGTCGCGGAACATCATGGTCTATCAGGATGATGTCTGGTTCATCGATTACCAGGGAGGCAGAAAGGGGGCGTTGCAGTACGACATCGCCTCGCTGCTCTACGACGCCAAGGCCGACCTCTCCCCCGAAATCCGGAACGAGCTGCTGGAATGCTACTTAGACCATCTGGAACAGCACATTCCCGTTGACCGACAGCAGTTCAAGGCCTACTTCAATGCTTTCTCGCTCATCCGAATCATGCAGGCCATGGGCGCTTACGGCTACCGGGGCTATTTCGAGCGGAAGGCGCATTTTCTGCAGAGCGTGCCGTATGCCATCCGCAACATGCGCTACCTGCTGGAACAGAACGCTTTGCCGGAAGGGTTGCCCGAACTGCGGCGCGTATTGCAGACGGTGGTGGAGAGTTACGTGGCGTCAAAGCCCGGAAACCCCGATAAGCTGACTGTCACGGTGCAGAGTTTCTCGTACAAGAAAGGGATTCCGGAGGACACGTCCGGTAACGGCGGTGGTTTCGTCTTCGACTGCCGCGCCCTGCCCAACCCGGGACGCGAGAAACAGTACGCCACCTTCACCGGCAAGGACGACTGCGTCATCCGCTATTTGGAGCAATATCCGGAAGTGGAGACGTTTGTGGGTCACGTGTGCGCATTGGTGGATATGTCGGTGGACAACTATCTGGAACGCAAGTTCACGCACCTGACGGTCAATTTCGGCTGCACCGGCGGCCAGCACCGCTCGGTCTATTTCGCCGAACGCACCGCAAGGCATCTGCGGGAGAAATACCCGGCAATTGCCGTAGAGTTAGTGCATCGGGAACAGTAACGTAGATACGAAAGCGGCTCCGGCATCTGATTGCCGGAGCCGCTTTCGTTATAGGGATGGAGGAAAAGTTACTTGACAGGAATCCATCGTTTTCCTCCGTTATTGACGTTAGCGAGGGTTCCGATGAACTGTTTGGCGCTGTTTTGCATATTGGCGAAGTCGCTGCCCAAGGAGGTCGTGCAGTCCAACACCAGAATAATCAGTGCGCTGTTCTTGTCTTCCGAGACGGTGGTGGAGCTGGCCGGGTTGAACTCCGTCTCCTTATCCCACGCGCCCGTGCTGGTCTGCTTCCAGAGCTTGATATTGTTCATATCGGTTTGCGAAACGGGGCTGCCGTCGAGATAGGCGAGACCCTGGAACAGGAACTGGTAATAGGCACCCTGCGAGGAGGAGGAGGATATCGCCGACTGACCTTGGGAGAGGCCGTAGTAGATGATATTGTCGAGTTTTCTGGTGCTGCTGGACGTACGACGGTAGGTAGCCTCGATGAAGCGGGTGGACTGGGCTGCCGCATTCACATCGTCAAAGGTAAAACGGAGCTTTTGGCCATCGTCGTAGCCGCCCGGCACGTTCACGCCGAGATTCACAGACGTGGAGATGGAGTACAGGCTGGAGGCGATTTCCGAGAAACGAGCCATGGCTTCATCCATGTTCGCCACTTGGAACACATTATTGTCGTTGCTGGCCAGCTTGCGCAATGTCTCCATGAACTGGGCCTCGTCGGTGACGTCGCCGCCCTTCAGTCCAATGGAGTAGGCCGAGACTCTCACGCCGTGTATCAGCTCGTTCATGATTTTGTCATTCAGCGCGTTGCGATAGGCACTGGTGCTGCCATAGCCTTCCGGGTCGTACTGACTGTTGGCGGTCGAGATGTTGTCAAGGCCGTCGGTGAAGGTGACCAGGGCCACGTTTTTCAGCGCCTTGGGTTTGTAATATTCCTTCATTTTCTTCAACGCCGTATAGTCGGCATAGAACAACGCCGTACCATTGCCCGGCACCAGATTATCGACGAAGCTGGTGAATTTGTTATACGTCGTGCCATCCAAGAGGCTGATGTCCTTGATATACAAGTGGTCGTTAAAACCAATCACGCCAAGGTAGATGCCCTCCTTGTTAGCAGGGTTGTAGGGGGTCGGCTCAACGGGCTGACGGTTGCAGGAACTGCCCATGACGGCGAGCAACACTGCGATGCAGAAAGGTATTACAATTCTTTTTGCCATAATGATTAAGGTTATACGTTTTGGTATCCTTAACGGATATTGTTGTCTTTTATTATTTTGACGCGCAAAAATACAATTTTTCAGAATGGCAATCCCAGTTGCAGATTTTTTTAACTACTGGAAAAACTGTCGCACCCGGTTGAAGACGCTCTTGTCGTTTTTACCGGGTTTCGGCACGAAGTTCTCGTGCGTGCTGAGCTGTTCCAACATCGCTTTTTCCTCTTTGGTCAGCGATTTCGGGATCCAGACGTTGACATTGACGATGAGGTCGCCGACGTTGCGGGAATTGACCTGCGGGAGACCCTTCCCCTGCAGTCGCAGGATTTGTCCGCTCTGGGTGCCGGGGGCAATCTTGATCTTGACCTTGCCGGTGAGCGTGGGCACCTCCACGGAAGCGCCGAGTGCGGCCTGCGGGATGCTGACATAATAGTTGAGGTAAAGGTTGTTGCCGTCGCGTTCGAAAACCGGATGGTCGGCGACTTCGAAAACGACGAGCAAGTCGCCGTTCACGCCGCCGCGTTGCGCCGCGTGTCCTTTTTGCGGCACCGTCATCTGCATGCCGTTATCGACACCTGCGGGGATGTTGACGGTGATGATCTCCTCGCCGGACACCGTACCGTTGCCGTGGCAGTGTGGGCAGGGATCCTTGATAATCTCGCCTGAACCGCCGCATTTCGGGCAGACGGTGGCCTGCTGGATGATGCCGAACACGCTGCGTTGCTGCCGCACCACCTGGCCGCTGCCGTGACAGTCGGGGCAGGTCGTGACGCTGTTCGGATCTTTCGCGCCCGTGCCGTGGCAGTGCGGGCAGGTCACCTGTTTGTTGATTTTGATCTTCTTCTCCAAAGGCGCGGCCACCTCTTCCAGGTTCAGCTTCACCTTGATGCGGATGTCGCCGCCACGGCGCACGCGCCGTTGCTGGCCTGCGCCGCCGCCGAAACCGCCAAAGCCACTGAAACCGCTGAAACCGCCACCGAAGCCACCGCCGAAAATGTCGGCAAAATGGCTGAAGATGTCGTTGAAGTTCATACCGGAGAAGTCGCTGGCGTCATTGCCCATGCCGGCGTGGCCGAACTGGTCGTAGCGCGCCTTTTTGTCGGGGTTGCTCAGCACGTCGTAGGCCTCCGCGGCCTCCTTGAACTTCTCCTCCGCCTCCTTGTTGCCCGGATTGCGGTCGGGGTGGTATTGCATGGCCTTCTTGCGGTAGGCCTTCTTTATCTCGTCCGCCGAGGCCTCTTTCGAGACACCCAGCACCTCGTAATAGTCTCTTTTTTCCATACTTCAGCTCCTTTCTTACTGGCCGACCACTACTTTCGCATAGCGGATGACCTTGTCTTTGAGTTTATAGCCCTTCTCTGTCACATCAATCACTTTGCCTTTGTCTTCCTCTTTCTGGACCGGGAAATGGGTGACAGCCTCGTGGAAGTCGGTATTGAACTCCTCGCCCTTGGCTTGGATTTCCTCCACGTCGAAGCGTTTCATCATTTGAAGCAACTTATTGTAAATCAGATTAAAGCCTTCCTTAATCGAATCAATATTGTCGGCCTTCTCGTTTGCGGCGATGGCACGTTCGAAATCGTCAATGACGGGCAGGAGGTTCACGATTACCTTCTCGGAGGCGGTGGCTATCAGGTCGAGTTTCTCCTTGCTGACCCGTTTTTTGTAGTTGTCAAATTCGGAGAAGAGACGCAGGAAACGGTCGTTGAGCTCGGCCTTCTCGGCTTTGAGCTTCTCCAATTCCGCCTCCAACTCCTGGACTTTGGCTTTCTCCTTGTCTCTCTTTCTTGAGAAAATATTCTTTTTACCCTTGTCAGTATTTTCCTCTTTTTCCGACAAATTGTCAGTATTCTCTTGTTCTTCCACATTCAGCTCAGGGTCTTGAACTTGTTCTTGCTGCGCTTTCTTTTCTTGATTCTCTTCCATATTATGTTTATTTTCAATTACTTATATACACAATTAACCGGCAGTACCGAATATTTAATTCGAACTGCTGGATGTCTATAGCAAAAAATTTGCCAAAAATTGTCAGCAATGGGGAAAAAACGTCATATCATGGGCGGCCCGTCCCTGAAGCCTAAAAGTCACACATCTCACATCACACCGTTTACCACCTCCTGCGCCAAAATCTCCCTTTTCTTGCGAAACGCACTCTCCATTTTTAACTAACATTTGTTAATTTAATTCCTTCATATTGTCAATTCGTTGATTATCAGCATCGAAAAAAAAACGCAAAACTCTTGACTTCAGTAAGTTTTTGTTGTATCTTTGCACCGTATAAAAATATAACAACCTATGATAACACCGTATAAATATTTCAGCCCCGTGACTGACGTCACCTTCCGGAAAGTCTTCGGCGAGCACATCGACCTGGCCGCAAGCCTGCTCAACGCCTTCCTGCCCTTGGACGGGGGTCGCACCATCACCGACATCCACTATGTCTCCCCCGAAATGATGCCCGACACCCCCACACGCAAAAACAGCATCGTGGACGTGCGCTGCAAAGACTCCGCCGGCACCACTTTTATGGTGGAGATGCAGCTCAACTGGGACACGGACTTCATGCAGCGTGTGGTCTTCAACACCTCCAAGGCCTACGTAAAACAGCTCGACAAAGGCAAGCCCTTCAAACTGCTCCAGCCCGTATATTCGCTCAATTTCGTGCAGGGCGACCTCCACAAAGGACTCTCCGAGTGGTATCACCCCTACCAACTCGTTCATGTCTATCATTCAGACCGCGTTTTCGACGGACTCAAGATTGTCTTCGCAGAGATGGGGAAATATATGGCACTACCTGTCAAGGGAAACACCAAAAGGGACCTGTGGATGCGGTACTTCACGGAGATAACTGAGAAGACGAGGATTCCCGACCCAGAACTGCTTGCCGACCCCGACATCGCCAAAGCCATCGAACTGTTGGAAATAATCAACTACACCGAGGCGGAACAGGAACTCTACGACCGCTACTGGGACGCTGTGAGTGTAGAGGCCACCTGGAAGAGCATTGGTTGGAGCGAAGGAGAAAAGGTCGGAGAAAAACGTGGCCTCGAACAAGGATTGCAACAAGGACTGCAACAAGGACGTAAAGAAGAGCGACACAACCTTGTCCGCAGTATGCTCGCTAACGGCCTCGATATCGCCACTATCGCAAAGGTGACGGGCATAGAGGAAAAGGAAATCCACAGGGTTGGTGACGGCTGATGGCTCATGAGTCTATATCATACGTCATACGTTTCTATTCATGTTGCCTAATAGCTTGTTACGCCTTGGCAAATAGGCATCCGACAATGTGGCTTAATTGGATTTTTTGTATCTTTGCGCACAAAAATAAAATCTTATGCTCCACCAAAAAGTCGTGCTCCTTGTGCTTCTGATGAGCTTGCTTGCTGCAGTCTCATGGGCGCAATGCCCGGATTTTTTGGATTTGAACAGTGAAAATGTGAGCTGCTATTCTGGGATGACCTACAATCCTATGTTAGACACAGGGGTGGTGGCTGGACGGCATACGCTCATCACGCAGCAGGGCACAGACTTTTGGACGAACAACGAACTGCCGCTTCTTCCAGAAGGTGAAAGTGCTGTCATAAGGTTAGGAAACAACCAGTCCGGTGCAGAGGCCGAGTCTATCGTATATACCTTCACCGTTGACCCCGACCACTCCATCCTACTGATAAAATATGCCGTGGTGCTGGAAAATCCTAGTCATGAAAGCCTGGCTCAGCCCCGTTTCATCATCCGGATGCTTGACGAAAATAACGAATTGCTTGATCCTTGTATGGAGTATGATGTCACTTCAGCTGACGATATTCCTGGTTTCCAGTCATTTGGACATATCCGATGGAGACCTTGGACCAACAACGGCTTTGACCTCTCCACGTATGTAGGACAGACCGTCAAGTTGCAGCTCATCACCTACGATTGCAGTTGGGGCGCCCATTTCGGATACGCCTACTTCACGGCCTCCTGCATCAGCAACCGTCTCTCCTTAGACGGCTGTGACGGAAACCAGGTCACCTTGTCTGCGCCAACGGGTTTCAGTAGTTACAACTGGAGCAATGGCGCTACCACGGAGACCACCAACTTTACCGTGCAAGGCAACTCAACCGTCAATTGCGTCATCAGCACCGTCACCGGATGCCTGTTCACGCTTTCCGGCATCATCACCTCGCAAAATATACCGGGAGAGGACCTCGTCTTGTACGATACAATCTGCGAAGGGGAACCGTATCAGAGCAACGGCTTCGATCTGCCTCCTGCTGACCATCTGGGAGTCAGCGTTTTTCACAACACCTATATCAACCAATCCGACTGCTCCGACGATATTACCGCAACGCTCTATCTCTATGCAAAACAGCGTTATTTCCATATCTATGACATGGCCTGCGAAGGAGACAACTATGACGAAAACGGATTCCATTTTACGAATCTGACAGTAGGCGAAATCGTTGATACTAACTATGTTGCCATCGCTGACGATTGCGATTCCATTACGGTATTGCACCTCACTGTCAATTCCTCCTTTTCGTTGGATAATGTGATTAACGGCCCGACGGAGATTTGCAGTAACACCTCGGGAAATTACTTTTTGACTAATCCGTTAGGGCTTACCGCCTACCATTGGAATGTTCCTGACGGAGTGGAAATCGTTTATGGGCAAGGTACTAACTTTGTCCAGCTTTTTTTCTCGCAGATGGCGCCCAACCCCTCGCATATCTCGCTGACGGGCGCTAACGGGTGCGGAAATGGCTCCACCCCTCTCGATGTGACAGTCCACCCTTCCTACGTGAATATTGTTCACGATACGGTGTGCTCGGGCGAGACCTATTCGCAGTATGGCTTCGACCTCGGAGTGTTGGAGGAGTCGGGGAATTTTGTCCACACACGGACGGATAGTTCTGCATACGGCTGTGAAAATATCGATATTCTGCTTCTTTTCGTGTCGGAGACCCCACCCGTATCGGTCCTTGCCGACCCACAGGAGCTTTGTCTGGGTGAAACGACCGAACTGCACGCCGCCAGTTCGCAATCGTCCGTGACCCTATTATCGCAGTTGCCGAAAATTTGGGTGGGCGACATCCTCTGCACCGACAACACTTTTGTGCATCCGCAAAATTGGCCAACTGAAAAGACTCCAAAAGCAATAGTCTATTATGTGGATCCCACCGGCGAACATGGATGGGCAGTCAATTTGCATGATGATGGAAATCCATGCGCTTGGGGAACCAACGCTCAATGGCCTGCGGAATTGAACATTCCTGATTTGGACGATTGTGGAAATGCCAGGGCAGCCCTTTCCGATTATGAAGGCCATCTCAATACATTCCATATTCGGAATTATTATCCTTCTGACTACTATCCAGCCGCCTATTCGGTTGATTATGAGGACGGTTGGTACCTGCCAGCGGCCGGACAAGCATATCAATTATACACTGTTATTCCCTTTATCAACCCTTCTCTCGAATTGGTTGGCGGAACACCTTTTTCCCCCGACACAGAATGGAAATATTGGACTTCCTCCGAAATAAACTCTCTTAATGTATGGCTTTTATATTCCTCAAGAGGTCTCTATTATGATAATAAAAATCACTTTGCTTCCGTGAGAAGTATTCGTTCATTTTAATCCCTCTACATGATGAAAAAAACGCTCTTGTTCTTGATAATGACTACCGCCCTGGTTTGGTCCAAAGGCCAGGTTTATCATGCAGGGGATTTATACACAGCGGAAGATGGATCTCAAGGTATTGTGTATTATGTCTTCCCAGACGGAAGCGGTTGGGCGGTCAGCCTCCATGATTTACCCATGGAATATAAATGGGGAGACCAGCTGTTTGACATACCAAATCTGCCCAATTATGGGGGAAATGACACGGTGCCATACCTGTACTATCCACTACATGCCTTGGCAGACACTGCTGGATACAGTAATACGATGGCCATTCTCAACTCCCCGCAAAGCGTACAAACGGCCGCTTCCGGCACTTCCAATGACTTGAATGGGTGGTATCTACCCTCAGCCGGACAGTTGAGCATGCTCTTTGCGCAACTACCACTCATCGAAACACCGTTGGTTGATGCGGGCGGAACACCGTTTAATAATGGCCTGGGGATTTCCTATTGGAGCAGCACTGAAAAGGATGCCTCTACAGCGTGGACAGTTAATTTTTCATTACCCATGCCCAGCAGTGAAAACCAATTCATTTACTCTTTTTCTGGCGAACTGGTCCCAGAAAACAAGACCACTACTCACAATGTTCGAGCAGTGCGTAGCATCCCTGCGCCGAGCAACTATTACGACACCACATTGACCTATCTCTGGAACACGGGTGACACAGGACCCCATTTTCAAGTGACGCCCGAACAGACCACCGATTATTCGGTGACCGTCACCAACGCTTACGGTTGCACGAATACCGCCTCCGCCAACGTGATGGTCTTTGACAACAACCCGCAAATGATTTACGACACCGTCTGTCAAGGTTCGACGTATAATAACAACGGTTTTACGTTAAGTTCGCAGGAAACTGCGGAAGTGGGGGAGATCGTCCTCACACACACCGTGTTCTACGCCAACTGCGAAAGCGAAATCGTCCTTTTCCTCACGGTGATGCCGAACGACACGGTCTATTTGGAACAAACTGCCACTGTTTCGTTTGTCTGGAATGGCGTGACTTACACGGAAGAAGGCACTTACACCCAGCACTTCAACAACCAGAATGGATGTGACAGCACGGTTATCCTGACACTCACACTCGATGACGGTGTGTACCCCGGCCCAGACACCACAGCCTTCGGAGAAAGGGACACTCTGATCATCTACCTCCCCAACGCCATCACGCCCACCCGCAACGACGGCCTCAACGACTATTTCTGTCTTCCCGAAGCATACAGACCTCTGATCAGCCTCTTTGAGATAAAAATTTACAACCGTTGGGGCACATTGGTGTACCACGCCACCGACAAGAATTTCCGATGGGACGGCAGAATCAACGGCAAAATATACTTCAATAATGTCTATAACTATGTGATATTCTGCGAGGATATAATCGGGAGACCATACATTCTCAGGGGAACTATCACCGTCTTGTAGAGACGCGCCATGACACCGTTGTAGAGACGCGCCATGGCACGTCTCTACAGACAAAAAATCCCTTCCGTATGTATTCGGAATTTGCGTATCTTTGCCGCCCTAAATTTCTTAAGTATATTAATTCAAAAATATGGAAAGAATTTCAAAGAGAGTGCTGGGAATGCCGGCTTCAGAGACGTTAGCCATGACCGCATTGGCACGTGAGTTAAAGGAAAAAGGTCAAGATGTCATCAGTTTGAGTATCGGCGAGCCCGATTTCAACACGCCGGAGACGGTGAAGGAGTATGCCAAACAGGCCATTGACGACAACTTCACGCACTATCCGCCAGTGCCCGGTTATGCTGATTTGTTGAAAGCCATCAGCAACAAGTTCAAGAGAGACAACGGGTTGGATTATACGACGCAGCAGATTGTGGTCTCCACGGGCGGCAAGCAGTCCATCTACCAGGCTGTCATGGCTTTGGTGAACCCCGGCGACGAGGTCATCATCCCCACTCCCTACTGGGTTTCCTACCGTGCCATCGCGCAAATGGCGGAGGCCGATATCAAATACGTTCCCTGCAAGATCGAGAACAACTTCAAAATCACGCCTGCGCAGTTGGAGGCGGCCATCACGCCGAAAACCAAGCTGATGATGTTCAGCAGCCCGTCGAATCCTACAGGTATGATCTACTCCAAAGAGGAGCTCCGCGCCATCGCCGAGGTGGTGGCCAAGCATCCGCAGATGATGATTCTCTCGGACGAGATTTACGAGCACATCAACTTCGTGGGCGGCCATGAGAGCATCGCCCAGTTCGATTTCATCAAGGACCAGGTGGTCACGGTGAACGGTGTGGCGAAGGGTTTCGCCATGACGGGCTGGCGTATCGGTTTCATCGGCGCCCCCGTGGAGGTGGCCAAGGCCTGCAACAAGCTGCAGGGCCAGATCACGTCCGCCACGGGTTCCATCTCGCAACGCGCCGCCTTGCGCGCCATGGAGATGGATCCGAAGACTTCCAAGGACATCCTCACCATGCGCGACACCTTCCTG
>Ga0247608_10004928_pt1 | contig 14687 bp, 12 predicted proteins | sample 176DNAGHGlowgp2_FD_193490 | JGI IMG/M metagenome (GOLD analysis project Ga0247608, IMG submission 193490) | Sheep rumen microbial communities from Palmerston North, Manawatu-Wanganui, New Zealand - 1766 DNA GHGlow gp2 | ecosystem: Host-associated > Mammals > Digestive system > Stomach > Rumen ...
ACAAAACGCATTGTACCCTCCGCATTGATAAGTGTTAGTTTGCCCTTATGCTTTTCCGCATATTTAGAAAATCTTTTTCTTTCAGTTTCATCAAGAAATTGATAGAGGTATTCCAATATATCTGCATCTGTTTGTGGATCATGTAAATTATAATGTACCTTACACTCAATATTCAATATAAACCTTAGTGCATCAAAAGATGGTATATTACTCAAAAATGATTTAGGATTAACAAAAGAAAAGTCGTCATATAGTTGATTGTACGATAATGCTACAATTATTTCTGGTATATGTAATACTTTCTTTATAAACAACGCTTGTGGTATTGAATTTACAATCTTCCACGATTTCATAAAACGACTAATATCTATAAAATTGATTTTCTTCATTATAGTATAAATATTTTATTTTTACTACGCTAATGGTCGCGGGAACTGGTATTTGGGTGTAATACCAAAATACCATTACTTACCAGTCCCCATGACAAGTATGCAATTTGTCATTTTGTTGTAATTATATTGTTTTAATGTGAATGCCACACCGAAATTAATCATCTGTCCGCTGTCAACATGCTTTTGTTATGCGTACATCTCTCGAAACATGCTGCCATCATTTCCTAACTTATAGATATGAGCGAAGATAGCACTCTCGCGCTCCAACTGGTCACCACTACGGTAGGTGACCGCCTCACCCTCCCGCTTGCTAAACTCCCGCAGCGTCTCGAGGTCTAAACTGTTATTGCTGAATTTCTGTTCCATTGTCGTCGAATTTGTTGGCAAAGGTATGAAAACTTTTTAAGATTTATTGCCAAAGAAACTCCAATATCGTTTCTTTATGGTTCACTACCGCATCCTTGAATCCATTTATACACATCATCAGTTTACCATTTTTTGAAACCACAGGAATACTATAGTCTTCAAAAATAAGCGGGTGCTCATCCTGCCCAATTTCAAAAAATAGTCTATCCTTAGCGAGCCTTGAAACAAAAATAAACTCTTCCGGATTGCATCCATGAGTCAGATGCTGAAACCATGAAATATACGAGTTTATATATGAGGGAAATTTATCGATAATCACTACCTTAAAATCATCCCCATGTGCGGCCATACCCAATCCCATAATCTCATTCAGATACAAGTCCCCAAATGAATACCCAATAATCATCAATCGATTGTTCTCAATCACCTTTCTCGCCAAATCCGACAGATAGACGTTATTGGGAGCGAACGTCATCTTTTCGGTCTTCCTTAAACCAGACACGATTTCAGGTTGTAAATACTCTTCCTTCGCCTGATTAGATGGGGGAAACTGCCCATCACCCCTATTTTTACACGCGGTTTTATAATCTCTGTTCTTTACCATGTCCCGCATACTATAATCAAACGGATATTCCCTTGCTTCGCTGAACAATATCTGACCATGCAAATGTGCTATAGTTGAAACACCTCTTGAGTTTTCATAATATCGTCTCGCTGAAAAGCGACTATAATCCTCTCCATCTTTGATTGGAGGAAATCCATCCTCATATTCACCAAGGCTATTCTCTATCGTATTGTCATAATTTAGATTGAAGATATTCGATTTCCCAGACAAGGATTTCCAGAAATCTCGATACCATTGTTCCGCTGACTTATCCTCACAAAAAGAAGCATCGTATTGATTCACGATGTCCATTACTGTCTTTTGCAGCCCATATGCAGCCCTGATATAATCATACGTATGAATATCTTTCAAGAACTTGACTGGTTGAATCAAGGTTCCGAACTCTGGAAATGGGATCCAGGACACATATTCCTTATGCCAGCCGCCGCTATAAGCAATGCACATTTCGATGACATGCAACAAGTTCTCAAAATTTAATTGTGGAGGCTTAATGTGGTTCGTCTCTAACACTCTGTTCAATTTCTTAACAACATGGTCGTATATCTCTCGCAAGAGCGGCCTTTCACCTCCATCCACTTTCTGGATACTCAGTTTAAGCACCTCATCTGTAATATTCTTTACAGATGGAAATATACCCTTATGGTCAAAGTCCAAAACTGCGCCAGCTCCCACAATAATCGTTACTGCATCCTTCATAGTACCTTTCATTCTATTTCCCTATGTCATAGCCTCAACCGTTTTAATCAACGCAATATGCTCTACCCAGAAAATCTGGGAATAAGTCAGTCTCGTAATACTTATGAGCCAGTACACGCATAAACTCAAATCCAGCGGTATCAGTTCTATATGCTATAGAGCTGTATTTCTTAGAATAATTCTCATGAAAACCATTTATTGTCTCCGGAAGCTTTATATCTGTTTGAACAGTCATTTCATCATACAATCGGTGCTCAAAAAGAAGTTGCTCAATATCAAATTCATCCGTAATGGGAAATGCAATCTGCAAATTAGCACCAGATTCCTCAACAGTCTTTTTAAATGGGGTATAAAGCTGTGGTATATTCAAATAAGCAATTAGTTCAAATATCACAGTTAGCAAAAGTGATGATTCGCAGCAATAGTCGTCATCCTTTACATAAAGGCTCCTCGCTAAAGCCAATCGATTCCCCGTCATTTCCGGCCACATTTTTTTATCTTGATATCTTTTAGTCATGTTTGTAACTACATCCATCAGATATTTTCCGAGAAAATGCACATCTTCCTTATTACCTTTAGATCGGTCATAAATATATAAGAATACCATTTGAATAGGGATAGAATGCGTATCCAATAATGGCATTGTACAAGCGGTGTTCTTTTCTATGACTAATCTCAACGTATCAAGTCTGTTCCTTATTTCTTTCTGTGTTGGACGACCTATTGACTCTGTCAAGAAAAAGAAATAGGTTAAATCCTCCAAAAAATCAAAGCATCTGAGCGGATAGAATATATATTCTGTGTCAGAAGACTCAAATCCATACATACTCTTGTTGAGTCTTGCTACAGACAAAATCTTATTTACATACTCTTCATAAATCTGCACTTGTAGTAATACTAAACTATAAAAATGCTTGATAATTGCAGCTTTTTTCTCTTTCTTTCCTTTAAGAATCCATGCCCATGTTTTCACCAAGATGGTATCTATACAGAATTTTGCAGGTAGAAGGTTATTACAGTCTTTTGAATAAAAATAAATCATAGAGGCTATTAAACGCAGTGTAGCAAACAGATTGATTACAACTCTCCTCCCCTCTTTCTTCTTACCATCTATTTTCTGGATTTGCAAGTCTATCAATGAAACAATATCATTGAAATTATTTCCTTCGCCATCCAACAAAACAAGAACCTTTTTAAATAACCTATAACTCTCCTCGTCCGTCAGGAGGGTTTCATCAAACAAATACTCTGAGAAGAGTGTTGTCAACTTGTCCAAATCCCATCTGTCAAAACTCCCTTCTGGAAAATTCTCTTCCACATAATCATTAAGGGTAAGGAGTGCATTCGCTTCTGCATAACCATTATGTACAAAGACATATTTCCTCGGAAATTTTGATAACCCTAAGATAGAAGCGTCTCGGTACTTCGTATTCTTAGATGCATTTAATGACTCTATTATGCCATCTCTTGCAGATAGAGTCCTATCGGTAATATCTTTAGCACTGAACCCCTTAAGTTCAAAAAGGAAAAGAGTGTCCACCCCGTCAATATTCTTAGCTGCTACCACATCTCTACCATATTGGGGTTGGCCTTTAGACTGTTTTGGAGTTAACAAAATCCTATAGCCCATCTGCTTCAAGAGCAGTGGGAAAATATAGTCTAACTCATTGTCCTCTTTTAGGGTGGCTATATATTGCTTAATTATTTCTTGTTTTAACATCCCAATCTTCAATAACTTTATTTATCCAATCCTCCTGTTCCATCGGTGTCATGGATTGCACCAGTTGTCTAGAAGGCATTGAGAACTTAATGTGCGCCAAATGATGTACAACTCCATTCTCATCACGCCAACCACCACCTCTGGCAAGAACAACATTCTTTGCTATATCTTTCAAAATACTTTTGTGTCCCTTTTCCGCTTCTCTCATCTGTTCCTGCATGTGCACCTTCTGCAATCGCATCGTTTCCTGAAACTCAGACATGTGGCTATATCTGGGTGACAATTCTTTCATGCTTCGTCTCTTTTCCAGTGCATCCGTTCTTCGTTCATAGTATTGCTTAATGACATCTATATATTTACTCTCCAGTTTCAGCTTATTTAAGGCATTAATAACATGCCCCATATAGTCATCCAAATATGGGCCCAATTGTCCCATAAGGATATTTCTCACACGCTCCGATTTACTATCTATGAGAGGGAGCAATTTTGGTAAACGAGTCTCAGGATTACCATAGTCCTGAAGCATGCTAATAATAAACAGACATTGGAGATCTTCGGGTAAATCCTTCTGTGCATTAAAACTCGAGGTCTCAAAATGAAAATTATCCCATAGCCTTCGTCCCACAATACGGTACATGCCCTTTGGGTGCATCACAAATGACAATACCATATTCTGAAAATAGTCATTGTGTTCATGCAAACTTCTAAGACATCCTTCCATTCTTAATATATCGGTAGGTTGAAGGTTCTCAGCTATACAGACAAAGATTTTAGTTAGCAACTCAGGTTCTTTCACATGAATCCCAATAGAACTATCTATTGCATCAAGTGATGCCTCTTTCTTCTCCCCCCTTAGACCTTTTATCAACGACAAAACGCACTCCTCTTCAAATGCAGTTACCTCCTGCTCCATGAACATCCAATTGCACAAAGGAGTCACATAGGGTGTTGTATCGCCATTTATTAAATCAAGGATAACCTCTTCACATTTACCCTTTCTTTTTTCATTTAACTTACCGTGTATAAAGAGGAAGAATGCCATTGCTGAGGTCGAAGTGAACGAAGGAAGATTTATCGCTGTATCGAATGCCTTGTTCACCTCATGCTGCTTCAATGAATTCGCTTTTACAAAGGCCAGCGCGAAAAACTCTTTATTATCCTCGGGCGGATATTCAGCATAATAGCGCTCGAAATTGTTCTCCATCAGACCTGCCATAATGCTCACTCGATATTGCGGTAATAAAGACATTAAAGTAACGGCTTCATCATAATATGTGTTACCATATATTTGTGTGGCCCAGCTCATTAGCCCGTCAATGCCATCTTCCTTTCCTTCAAAAGACTGTATCACCCGTACCATAAAATCAGGATTCCATCCTGCTATGCCGGCAACAAGATGGAACGACCATGCCCATCTCCACACATAATCCTTTTCTGCAAAGACAATTCCACCATCTTTTTTTACTGCAATAAAAGCCAACGACACAGCAAAATAATAGCCAGCACCATCATGACCCAAGCCTAATGGTTTGATGATCCCCTCATGCTTGGCCCAGTATGATGGTTTCTCGCTGAACTCAAACTCACCAACATCTGCTTTTCCATTCAAGAAATTTACGACCTTGGTGAGGTCCTCTGGAGAATTCGGCATTATATTACGTCCGTTAAACATTACTTCTTTCATTTAGCAACTTCCTCTTCCTCAATGATATTCGTTACTTTATCCAACTCATATTTATTTCCACTATAATCACACATCACTTTCAGCAGACATGTATTTCCATAATCCTTTGGAGCATATACTTTTATTGTTTGCACAAGTTGAACATCATAAGGCGGTTTTATATTATCAATATTACTATATAGATGGTTATTCGTATCAATCTCTGTATAGCCACCTCCTGTAAAAGCAGTCTCAATAATCTCCATAAAAGGTACTTCAGATCCTCTCAATATCCATAAGCAATTAGAAGAATCTGCCATTCCAAGACTCAGGATTTCATGCCCATTATACATACGATTATTACCTTCAACTGTTATCTTGTCCCTGAATTCATATAATTCCAGTGCATTTCCTATTTCAACAATAACATAGTCTTCCGGCAATTCTAGCCTATCAATCACCTCTAACAGGTCTTTCTGGTTTATACTGTAGCTAATCGAAAACGGCATCATCGAAAAAGCAACCCGAAGGTATTCATTGAGCATCCTGAAATTCAGCCCATGTACCAAACTGCCCCCGAAATTACCGAGTTCCTTCTTAGAACCTTTTGTGATATATGGTTTTTCTATCCTGTTTGTTGCAATAATAGGTGTAGATGTGGTATTAAACTGTGTCTCATCCAGTACTTCATCGTTCTCCTTCATCGGTATGGGGCAATAACTGTTAGCATTGTGCACAATCATTTCGTCCCTTATCACCTTCGCTTTATGTTCATCAACCTCATCACGCGAATCTATCTCAATTATTTTCTGCTTTAGAATAACTATATACTCATCGAGTTTACTCTTGACTACATTAACATCAGGTACATTACTAAATCCGAATTCAGTTACCAGTCCATTATTATACCAGCGCTCAACGTTTTTCTTCATCCACTCTACTCTGTTAATCATTCTTTCGTTATTTTCAACAAACTCTTCATCCGCTGCTGGCAAAATAAAAGGATCGGAATAATTGATATTATAATCATTATAAGTCCATAGCCTGATAATAAGGAGTGCCAAATACTGATATGTATAGCCCGCAATAACATCATCTATCTTAGCTCCTTCTTCTAATCCCAAATACTGATAATTCTTGTATAATCCGAAAGGCTTTTCGTTTAATTCATCAACGAGCCATACCATTTCAAAAATCCTTCCTAATGTACCGGGGATTAGTTCAAACTTTTCCGGCTGTGATTGACTGAAACGCATGATGTGCGTCAGCCAATCATATCGTTTGAAATAGATAAGCAAACCGCCCATCATCACATGATATCGATAAAACTCTTTGAGGTTGTTGTCGCCCAATGGAGTTCTTCCGTTTAATTCGTAAAACCTATAGTATTGGTCTGCATAAGTCCAGTAATCTCTGAACCAACCTGTATTACCAGCCTTGGCTGCTCTGTTCACCATCTCCCATGTCTTTTGCAATGTGTTTGACGACAAGCCTCCTTCCGAACCATGGTTATAAACAGTAGCCAATATACCAATATAGTTGTATCTATCATCGAATAAAGTCGGATCTCCAACACGTTTTGCAACTTTCGACAAGATATCATATAATTCTGATGAGTATTCCACTGGCTTATCTTTGGGGGCTTTTTGTTGCTCTTCATAAAACAGAGATGCTATTTCTGAAAGACTATTCACATGCAACATGAAATCATCCGTCTTAGCTGCAAACTTTGCCAAATCAAGCAGAGCATCAGCATCCCTCTTCTTCGCATTTTTCTTTAGCAACCGGAGCAAATTCTTAGGTGAATAATAGTCAATGATTTGCTGTACAAGAAGAACCACGTCTATCATCAATAAGAGTATAAGGAAAACGGCAGCAGACACAACTCCATATTTCCACCATTCGTTATCAACGCATTCTAGTACGTAAGCTAATATACCAACACAAGTAATGCAGACAAAGATAAGATAATTAAATGCCTTAAACTGCCAACGTTTTCGTAAATCAGTAGATAGGACAGACGAAGTGTATTTCTGGTCAATCCTCTCAATGGCTTGCAATATGAGCGGATATGCCATACCAAACACTGCAGCAAATACAGTAATGGTCAGCGTATATGTATGATATAGGAAATCGAATTTCATTTGATTGTATCTTTGGGGCAACGACAACAACACGTGTCTATTGGCATCGTTGCCTTTGATTCATTATTTATTATCTCTTTTTTCTCCTCTGTCTTTACAACCTTTTGGTTCTTATTCGTTGTATTCCTTGCTCTATGGCTGAATCTTCGATTGTCGTTATTGATTGTTATATTGGGGGTTATGTTCATCTTAAGTTCATTGTCAATTTTTTCCAAAGTCACGCCCAATTTTCCTATCTCCCCTTTCAATTCGTTATTGATCGTTATCAGTGAATCCATCTTGACTTCAGTAGAATTCAGGTTCTCATTCATCTCTGATTCCACTACCATCTTATTACGTTTTATGAAGGTTGTAAGGCATATAAGTAAGGGTAAGCATCCTGCCAACAACCAGCCATACGCTTTGAGATTTTGGAAAGCGATGACACATGCTGTTTTAACCTTGGTAAAGATAGATATCTTTTCTTCAGGCCTTTCTACATAGCTAATGAAGATGTTATTTACATCATCCTTATTTACCCAGTCTTGCAATAGGGCTGGTGGCAGCCCATATTTCGTTGCTATTTCTTCAAGAGACAGGTCTCCTTTCTTATATTCTTCAACGACTTTTTTCTTGAACTCTTCTGTATATCTGGTTTTAGAAGCCATATCTTTTTATTCCATAAAAGTCTGTAGATCCGTTAATCTGTAATTCCGTAACTTCCACAAAGTGTGTTCCGTACTTCCGTCTATCCGTAGCTCCGTAATTCCATGCTTCCAGCATCCTTTAGATGTCCTCACACCCACATCAGCCACTTCCACACTGGAACCACGGGTATTCCCTCTTCCGTGCCCTCTTCATCGTAAGTAATCAGCAGGCACTTCCAGTCATTGTGCGCCTTGGCATACTTCGCCAGTGGTGGCACCTCCCTGTTGTAAGCGGTCTCATCCTTGATGCTGTATGACACCTGTATGGCCAACTTCTCGTCAGGCACAATGAAGTCTATCTCCTTCTCCGCGTTTAGGAAAAACACATTCTTTTTGCCAAACCGCCTGCACAGTTCCACCGCCACCATGTTCTCCAGTAGCGATGTTTCTGAGTTCATTAGGAACAGGTTCAGCAACCCGTTGTCAACGAAATAGTATTTCTTCTGCATTTCCTTTTCCGTCAGCTTCCCGACCTCGTTCTCCATAGGCAGTATCAGCCAACTGTCAGAGGCGTAATCCACATAGTCTATCGTAGTAGGCACACTGATGGGCGACCCCGTTGACACTATCACATTCTTCAATCTGTTATACGACAGCGGTTGCTTCACGCTCTCTGCCATCTTCTTGATCAGGATGTTCAGCACTCTGTCGTTCTTAATATTGTTTCGGGCACAGATGTCACCCAGGTAAATCTTCTGATATAAGCTCGAAAGCATAGCCCGCTTGTTCTTAAACGACTGGATCTCTGGCAGACCACCGTAATAGAAGTACTCATTCAGATGTCGTTTCACCTCGCTTCTCTGAATCGTGTCATACTCCCAATGCTCCTTTAACTCGACATGCTGCGCTGCCAGATACTCTTTGAATGAATATGGGTACGCATCATAGATAAAGAACCGGCCGCCCAACGTAGTTGCCACCTCCTTGCTCAGCATCTTCGCATTGCTGCCAGTCACATAGACCCTATATTTCGCATCAGTCAACCTTCGCACGAACTTATCCCAGTGCGGAATGTTCTGCACCTCGTCCAGAAACACCACTGGCTTTTTACCATACAGTTCTAGATGGGCCTCCAGCAGACTGTTGAAGTCTTCCGTCTGGAATTCCGCCAGACGCTCATCCTCAAAGTCCACAAACAGAATCTCGTCCCATCCCTTTCCCGCTGCCTGTAGCTGACGCACGCGCTGATACAGTAGGTACGACTTACCCGCATGTCTCACACCAACTATCACATAATTGCCATTCTCTTCAAAGTCTATGGGGCGGTTCACAATCACCGCCTCATCTACCTCGCGCTGCTTACTAATCAGGCACTGTTTGATGACATCTTTACTGATACTCATATAAATTTCATTTAATAAGAATTATACGATTTTATAAAGTTTGTTTTGCAAAGTTAGTCATTTTCTATAAAACAAAATTAATAAACCCTGATTTTTTGCAATATTTTCACACTTTTTATTACAAATCATTGTTTTTATTCCTTCCAAAGTTAAATCTCTCCAGATTATTCTTGTTAAAACATTGCTGCATCTTTTTATTTTTAGAACCCAAGATGCTGTTATAAAAAGTTAAATATGTTAAATCTCCATATTTTTCTCTATCCATAGAATCTACATATTTACTTTTCTACCATTTTAATCGAAATATACTGGTACACAGCAAGTTGCAAAAACGAAGTCTGTAGTTGTCTTACATCTGTGGTCATTCCTGATAACATAGCATCCATTGGTTCCAGTGCGTTCGATGAAACTCCCTGGTTTAACCATTTACCAGATGGTGTGATTTATATAGGTAAAGTGGTCTATACATATAAAGGCGATATGCCCAAAAATACGAAAATAGTATTAAATGAAGGGGCAGAAAGAGTAAGTGATTATGCTTTCTATGAATGCAAAGGTCTTACTTCTGTATTAATCCCTAATAGTGTAACAAGTATCGGTGGAAGCGCATTTCGTGACTGTAGTAATCTCGCGACTGTAATATGTATGTCAAAGAAAGGTGTTGAATTTGGTATGTATGCTTTCTTTGGTATTGATTCAACAGCTGTGTTGTCTCTTCCTCCATTCTGCGAAGAGGTATATGACGATGATTGGTACGATTATTTCAAACATGTAATAACTGATATAAAAGTGGACGGTCTGTACTATAACATTGATGATGACGACGATGGGACGGCATGGTTAGAGGATCCAATACTCGACAGGAAGCCCTATAGCGGTGACATCGTGATACCCTCATCTGTTACGTATGAAGGTGTAGTGTATCCTGTTGTTGGAATTGACAATGGTGCATTCGAGAATGCCACTATAAAAAGTGTCGTTATCCCAGATGGCGTGAGGAATATTGATGACAGATCTTTCTACAACTGTGAAGAACTGACCAGTATCACTATCCCCAAAACTGTTAGAAGCATTGGCGAATCGGCATTCATGTACTGCGACGAAGTGGAAACATTGGTTTGCCTTGTCAAGAATCCGTTCCCAATTAAGGGCAAGGGCGAGGAGGGAGCCGTGTTCAGCAACTACTTCTTCAACAACGTTCCTCTCTATGTGCCAAAGGGCACAGCTGATACATACCGCGAAACAGAAGGTTGGAAAGACTTTGCCAATATCGTGGATGGAATACCAACAGGCATTGAAAAGGTTGGGTACAGTGATTCGAAGGTTATGGATTACTATGATATGAGCGGGAGAAGGATGAGTAAAGCACATCATGGTATTGGCATTATTCATGGTTCTGATGGTACAATAAGGAAAAATATAATAAAATAAAAACTCTAAAATAGAACAAAACAAGTATGAAAAAGAATCTGTTTTTTAGTATGATTGCTATTCTTGTGGCATTGGCTATGTGTGTGGGGTTTGTTTCTTGTGGAGATGACAATAAGGAGGATATACAAGGCACAAACTCTTTACTTATTGGCATCTGGCGCAATACAGGAAAGACGGGGTACGTGGAACGAACGTTCCGCAAGGACGGATCGGGTACGGTTGTCACCGTGACTTACGGCGAGGATACGTTCACCTCGAAATTCACCTATATCTATGACACGAAAGCTGGGAATCTGAGTTGGAAAGAAGAGGGCGACGACATGTATCTGGTGTATAAGGTGGAGAGCCTGACGGAAACCCAATTAGTATTGAGTGGCATCACCATTCCCACCCGCATGACATTTACAAAAGTAAAGGATTAATGACTATGACATTTAAGAAAACAATTTTTATCACATTGCTATGCTTCCTGCCAACATTTGAATTGTTGGCTGGAGATGTGTTAAAATTCAAGGTAAAGACTGCCGAAGGATTTACCATTAACTATGAGGTGAAGGATGCTGAGGCTGGATGGGTGAGTGTGATTGGTGCAAAGGTTAAGAAGAACGCCACATTGAATATTCCTGAAATAGTGGAATATGAGGGAAAATCTTATACGGTGGTGGAGATTGCTGACCGAGCCTTTGGTACTAACAAAGATCATGGATTGCCTTTCAGCGTTGTGGAACTACCAAGTACTATTCGACGCATAGGTAAGTACGCTTTCCAGTGGTGTGAGCGTTTGGAAAGTATAAATCTGCCTGAAGGACTGCTGATAATTGATGCTATGTCCTTCCCTTGCACGTGGAAGCTTAAGAAATTCGCTATCCCTTCATCAGTCATTTATATTGGCGGTATGGCTTTCCAAAACTGGAAACCCTTGTACATAAACCATCCTAAGAAGTGTGAACTGGAAAACCTTCCTGCTATTGTCACCCCTTACAATTGTGAGCAATACGGACTAAGTACAGAGAGTGTGTCACAATATTATGCCACACATGTGCCACCTGTTCTTATGCAAGATATCAATAGCGATAGTATCCAGAACATAATTGCTGCATGGAATGGTCCTTCTGATGCCAAGTGGGAAAAACGCATGAAGCGTATGCAGATTATCGCTGGTGTCGCAGGTGGGTTGGTAGGAGCTGCGGCTGTGGCTTTACCCGCACTAACAAAGACAACCCCGACTGTTACTCCTGTTAATTCAGCTTTGAATGGTACGACGACAGCACTCAATACGCCATCATTGACATCTTCGTATTCTGGTGACCCAACCAGTACTGCATATCTTGCAAATGTGCAAAATCGAGCAAATAGTTCAATGGCAAATATTCAGAATAATATGCAAATGAGTAGCCAACAAATGCTCCAACAGTCACAGCAAGTAATGAACCGTATGTCAGAGGCCATTCAAGGAGTTGGGGTGTGGGCAATAAATTTTGAGAAAAGCAATGGACGCGCCCCGACTGAAAATGAGAAAGATCAGTGGGTCCTATCCAATTACCCTGATGTCTATCAACAATATATGTCTGTAAAAGCAGCATTATATGAAAAGAATAATGGTGTTAGTGGCAACAAAACAGCGAACGTAGGAAATGATAATGGAGTTGACTATAGGACATGGTATAAAAAAACAGAAGATAATATAGCTTCTTTACATCGTTCTTTCTCTACTGGTTCCAAGGTATCTACTGACAAGGATGGAAATATTCAGGATAAAAAAGATTCTACGGTATCTGGTGGTACTTATCTTCAAATGAAACAGACATATAATAAACTTCAAAAGCAACTTGTAAAAATCCGTGAGGAGGCTGCAACTGAAGGTATAACCATTACTCCATCTAAATGGGAAAAGGCTAAACTCGAACCTTAGTATTTATACAATAACTCTAAAACAAGACTTCAATGAAAAAAGCATTTATTTTGATGTGCCTGTCGTTGTTGGCAGGGGGGTTCGTATCCTGCGGAGATGATGATGCAGAGCCCGATTCAGGTGGCGGTGGCAAGAACGACAAAGCAAAACTTGTTGTAACTGGCGGATTAGTGAGCGCAGAGCTTGGCTATTCGGAACAGAACGATTGGAACACGAGTGTGACGGATTACTATACCAATCGTTACACAGTGGAACTGTCGGGTTATGCAAACTTACCATCAGAAATGAGAGTGTTACTGGGCCTTGGCCTTGACCTCGGCGTGGAAGTGGCAGACAATGCAAACTTCAACAATTCTCGTAGGGTATATGTTACGTCGATTGATTCGGAAAACAAGTTCACCGTTACGACCTGGAGCAAGGCTGGTGAAAAGTTATTCTGGCGCAGTTTTCTTTTGGCAGGCGATGTAAAACAATATGACGACACTCGCTCTGCTTCGATTCCCACTATTCAACAGGGTTTCCAGAAGATGAGAGTGGAATTAGGCGAGACTTCCAATATAACCGAAAGATCGGCCACCATAGGGTTCTCTGCCGGTGGTGGACTGTGGGAAGGGGCACAATGCGCAGGCATTGTTTATACTACAGACAAGTCTCAGCTTACATCTGAAACAATTAAATCTCAGTTGGATGCAGCCAAGAGGAATGATGATTGGGAGGATGGAATGTCATCAGAACAGCATTATCGGTATGGTGAACGCTATATCGCTAATAATGGTTTGACTTTTGAGAGAAGTGTTCAGGGCCGTAGTAATAACTCGCTTCTTTTGTGGGACTTGAGCAGTGGAACCACCTATTACTATTGTGAATATCGTTATGCAAAGGATGGTTCGAATAGCTACATTGCCTTAAGTGATGTCGGAGAGTTTGCCACAGGAGGTATAAATATTGCAGAGATACGCAATAACATGGACATATCTATTACGGCCAATGACGACAAGCGCCAATGGCATGTTAGCTATAGTTCATCGCTGGAAAGGAAGTATCCCAACAAAACTTTCCGTTATGGCATTGTTACGTATTATCCTGTAGATGAAGGAAGTTATGCCGTTCTCATTAATCAAACCCGTATGGAAACTGAATCTTCCTTTAGAGGAACTATTCCATACCCGACAATCATTGGAATCGCTCCAGCCACGGGAGAAGGCTATGCAGCTGGCGAAGTGCTGACTAATTTATATAACAGAATAGCTTCTGGCGAGGCAGATGAGAGTGACAAGGCCAAATACCGTGCAATGTTACAACTCTTAGGGATAGATGAGGTGGCAAATCCCGATGTTTCGTATGTCATAGAGGTGCATGTGGTGGTTGATGGTAATGAATATGTCGTGGCTAATGAGAGAGCCTTCAAAAAATGACAATTCAGGATCACTGGGCCGTACCTACCCGCTTTTAATGACTACTACGCCATTTTTCAAGTCCTAGACAGCTATCACCCTGCTTTCACCTATACTCTAAGGGTATGCCTGAAAGCAGGGTGAAGTATGAGTAGCGTATGGGCAAGTCTCAGTTTTTCGAATTGTAAGAAAAGTACGGAATAATTTGGATTTCCCATGACTTATTACTATTTTTGTGCATAAACAACTATTGTGTATGCCAAGAAAGAAAGACGGACTGCCATATGAAGTTCATCCTACACCGGCTAAGGGACA
>Ga0247608_10004929_pt1 | contig 14681 bp, 1 predicted proteins | sample 176DNAGHGlowgp2_FD_193490 | JGI IMG/M metagenome (GOLD analysis project Ga0247608, IMG submission 193490) | Sheep rumen microbial communities from Palmerston North, Manawatu-Wanganui, New Zealand - 1766 DNA GHGlow gp2 | ecosystem: Host-associated > Mammals > Digestive system > Stomach > Rumen ...
GATAGAGGGGGTTGGGGGATGGGGGATGGGGGATTGGGGATTGGGGATTGGGGATTGGGCCCAATCCCCAATCCCCAATCCCCAATCCCCAATCCCCAATCCCCAATCCCCATGGGAAATATTATTAATTTTAAATAAAAATAAATAATATATTTAAAAAATAAATATTTAATTATTATATTATATAAATTTAATAAATTAAAATAAAAATATTTATTTAATTTTTAAATTTTTTTAATTTTATTTATCTATTTCTATTGTAAGTTGTTTATTTTTAAAGTATTCTTCTTGCTTATCTTTATCGCAATCAAACCTTAATTCTATATAGCCATAAGGCTCATTTATATTATAACAATTTGGATCTTGCTCTTCAATGAAAGGAACCTCTAGTCTGCAATGCTTTTTATAATATTTAACTTTTGTTTTTATTTTTACTAAAGTTTCTTTTCCTTCTTTATTTATTTTCTTAGTATTTTTTGTATTGGCCTTTGTTTCAATAAATGCCATTTTCTTCGATTGAATATGTGTTTCTTCAACAATTATTCTTTTTCCTCCTTCTCCTTGATTAGCGATTTCACTATTATCTTCTTTCTTTTCTTCTTCATTCTTTAATTCCTCTTCTTTTTTAGGCTCTTCTTTACCTTCTTCTTTATTATTTTCATCTTTTTTTATTTCAGTATTATTTTTTACTTTCTCAATTTGAGGCTCCTTTATTTCATTTTCTTTTGTTTCTTCAATATTTTGTTGTTTCTCTTTAATCTCTTTATTTTGCTCTTTTTTTTCCTCATTTTCATTTTTTATATCATTATTATTTTCTTCATTTTTTTGTTCTTCTTCTTTTATTTCATTATTACTTTCTTTTTGCTCCTCATTAATTTGTTCTTTTTCTTCATCTTTTTGTAGATTATTATCATTTTCATTTTCTTTGTTTTCTTCATTTTCCTTAATATTTTCTTCATTTCCATTATTATTTAAATCTTTATTATTTTCATCATTTTTTTCTTCTCTTGGATTATTATCATCTTTATCATCTTCTTTTTTTTCCCCATTCTCTTCATCTTCTTTAGGTCCATTTCCAGATTGTTGTGGATTTTCATTTTTATTTTCTTCTTTAACTTCTTCATTCATTTGAATTTCCTCTTCATCCTCTTCTTCCTCACTTTCATCCTCCTTTTGTTTTATTGGTTCATATTGATAATCTTCTACACTATAAGTGATTACTATTATAGGTAAATTTTCATCTTTACTTTCTTCATTTTCTTTAAAAGTTTTTAATTCTCTATCTTCTTCCTTATAACTTTCAAATCCTTTTAACTTCAATCCTCTAATAAAAATAAAATCGTTATCACTATTACTCTTTTTAAATTCATACATAACTTCCTCAGTTACATCTATTGGTTTCTCATATTTTGTCAATTTGAAATGTAATTTAATTTTATCAGAACTTATTTTTTCTTCTCCTAATTTTTTTTGAAAATATATAGGTAGTAAAGTCATAAATAGTTTATCATTGGATAAAAGGGATAAATCATATATATTTGAATATCCTTCCAAAATCCAATTGTTCAAAAAGTCATATCTTCTTTTAATTTTTTTTATCCAATCTTTAATTTCGATGTCTTCTTTTTGATATTTAGATAGACTCCATTCTTTAGGAACTATATTCCTATTAAGGGAACTAATCTTATGATAGAATTTTTGAATCAATACCATATCACCTTTTAATACACTTAATATTGAATTAATATCATCCTCTATTTTATATATGAAATTATTAAAACAATCAATTTCTTTTTGTAAACATTCATCTAAAGGATTAAATAATTCATTATATTTATTAATTTTGAATAGAGCTTGATTTGCATCTGTAGTATTTAATAAATCTGGTAAATTTTGCTTCAAATCTTTTAATCTATCTGAAACAACTTTTATATCAATTTTAGATAATTTATTATTTGTCTTTTTATTATCAAGTTGAGAATCAAAAACATTATTAATGCAAATAATTTTGAAAAACTGTTGAATATAAATTTGTTTTTTTTCTTCAAGCATTTTATTGCTAATTCCAAACATAAGACAATAATATGCTTCATTAGGGATTTTTTCAAATTCTTCTATTAAAGCACTTTTTGGGATTAAATATTTAGCATCTGTATTACCTGGTAGCAACTGCTTATTAGATAAAGTGCTAGCCATATTATAATTATTCTCTTCAACTTCTTCCCCTATATTTACAATTTCACTATTAATAGGATATTTTTTTTCATCTATATTTTGTAAGACAAATTCATCATAAGCAAAGAGGAAATCTTCTTTTAAGAAAAAGGAATTTTCATAGATTTGCAATAAGAAATCATTCATGTTTTCGAATTCCTCTTTTGTTATCATTCTTGCTGAAATAAATATATCTGAAACAATTTTAATTAAAGATTCATAAGTAAATCCATAAAAATTATCTGGATTACTCAGCTCTTTTTGTTTGTCTTCACTTATAGTGGACATATATTTATATAAATATGCTAAAGAACTGAAGTAATCTTTCCTTTGGAAGCCGATTGGTATTTTGAACATTTTTGATTTTATGCTAGAATATTGGATTAAAGTTGCATTTATCATTGTGAAATAAATATATAGTTTTTTCATGAAATAAGCACTTGAATTATTGAATTCACAATTCATAAATTTGTTATATAGATTAACTGGTGTTGAACTAATTAAATCTATTAAAAATTCTTTCATTTCTGTTAAGACTAAAAGGTCTCTATTTATTATATTACAATTTTTATATAAATAATAAGGGAGTAAATTCTTATTATCAACCAACAAAATTAATTTGAAATATTCATTTAAAACTGTAGTTTCATCTTTTATTTCTTCCATTATTTTAATTAGTGAATCTTTAATCATATAGCAATTTCTTATAAAAATAATTCCTCCATTTTTCATTGCTGCATGAATGATATCTAATTCATTATTTGTCAATTCTAATTTTGTAGGAATTATTTCTTTCAGTGATACTGTCTCATTTATAGGTGATTCAGATTTTGCATTCTTTTCGGCTATAATTTCTTTCAATTTTGGCATATAAAAATCTTGAATTTCATGGAAATATAAAATTTCTCCATTTCCATTATCGAAAATCATAATTGGCTTTTTTGTTGTACTTAAATTTTCAAAGAATAAATCTTCAATATTTTTAATATAATCTAAATTAAATTTTTTATATTTAGTTTCTCCTCCTTCATCTATGTAACTAACTTCTTGAGATTTAATTATATCTTTAATGATAATATTTATTAATGAATCACTTAATTTATTTTTAACTATAGAAAAGAATAGGAATTTATTAAATGGATTTATTGTACTTGCTAATTCTTCATCTAATACTTCAAAATTCCTTTCAATTAAAACTTCATCATTATCTAAAAATGCTTCCCACTCTTGAGGATGATTTTCAATATGATCTATAATTATTGAGAATATATATGAAGAGCAATCATTTATTTGCTTTAATGCAGTCCAAGTTCTGTCATCAATAGAATGTATAGGGGATTTCATTATTTGATCTGGATTATCTAATATGTTTTTGAAATATATACGATCTATATTATAAATTATCTTTTTGCAATTTCCTGGAATTTCATCTCTAAATTTGAGACCATAGAATAATAAAATGAGTAATAAATGTCTCCTTTTATTTACATCATAAATTTGCGATATTTTATTATATATAAAAACTACTAATTCAAAAGAATCTTCTTCTTTAAAGCATGGGTAAATTTCCTCTAATTCCTTTTGTCTTTTCATTTCTTTTTCTAGTAATTTTTGTTCTTCTTTTTCTTGTATTTCTGCATCAACATTTTCATTTTGTTCACCATTATTATTATTATTATTTTGTGGCTGTTCCAAGGGTTGAGGAGGGGCTTCATCTTCTTCTTTTTCCTCTTCATCTTCTTCGTTTTCCCCTTCATCTGTTTTCTTTTTTTCCTGATATATTTTTTTAGTAATTTCCTTAGAATAAATTCCATAATTAGTTCTATAAAATTCTTTCACTAAATCATTCATTAATTCAATTGGGATAACATAAAAGTTATCATAATAGAAAAATTTCATTAATAATTTATATATTTTTGAACCTACATTACTTATTATTTTAAATTTATTTAATTCAATATCAAATATTTCTATTCTTTTTTTATTATTATTTGTCTGTTTTGTAATTGTAGTATGAGTATTATTTTCTATAGTGTATTTATCTAAAATACCTTGATTATGTTCTAATTTATCCAAGTTTCCTGAAAAATCAAATTGTTTATTATAAGCTAATAATTTCTTTTCTATTTCTAATAATTTGAAAGAATCTTTATTTATGATAGTTAAATATTTATTTCTTTGCTGGAATGAATTCAAATTTTGTTCCTTGCACAAAGAATCATATATAGACATATTTATGACTTCAGCAGGACAGGTGAAATTAATTACATAACAATTAGTAAAAGCTTTTTTAGATATTTTTGAAGTTAGTTTAGATTTAATTAAATATAATTTGAATTTTTCATGTCTTTCTATTTTTTTATTTTTAATCAAATAACAATTTTTTCCTTTTTCGGCATTGTAGGTAAATTTCTCATTTATTAAATTTTCCATAATATCATAAATATTTTCTTCGCATTGATTGATAAAAAGTATAGTTCCATTTTTCATGGAATTTTCAATTTTATCAAACATTTCTCCAGGTTGATTAATATCATTATAATTTGTTTGCACTATACCTTTAGGAGTTTTCATTTCTAAAAATGAAGTAATAATATCTGGGCTCATACAGTTTGAATCTATTAAATATGGTATTTTATCTTTCATAATATACATCATTGTGAAATTATCAGCCAAGAAATCATTATATTGCCCTATAGAAGAACAAAATTCATTATCTTTATTTGAAGAATCAAGAAATTCTAGGAATATTGTATATATATTAAATTCTTTAATTCCTTTCAAATTTAATTTTTTTGATAATGAATATAAGAACGATTTATAAGTTTTCCTATAATTATTGCTCAATGGCGCTGCATAGAATAAGAAGCATGATATAACCATTAAATAAAAATCAAAATTATTTAGAATGATGTCTAAATTTTCTTTCTTTGATTTCCATAAATGTAATTTTTGATTAGCCACATCAATAAATCCATTAAAGCAATCACATAAAGCTTGTAATTTTAATAAATGGTTATGACTGTTAGATTTTTTTGTTTCTAAATCACCTAATTTTTTTTCTATTTCAGTTACTTCATTATCAATGCCCGTTGCTTGCTTTATATAATCTTTTGTAGTGTTGATATGATCTTGTATCTCTTTATTTAATGCTTCAATTTCATCTAATAATTTTTTTTGGTTGTCTAATTCATTATAATAATTATTGCAAACATTAAAATAATCACATAAAGTTCCACAAACTTTATAAGGCTTTTGATATTTATCTCCTGTAGAAAAATCAGAATTGCTTGTAACCTCTTTTACTACTGGTAAAAGCTTATCTTTATTCTTTAATGGACTTAACCCAATGAAATTCTTAAATACTTTTAAATCTAAACTTTTTTTAATTGAGTCCCATTCATTATTGTTATCTCCTAATACTTCATAGACTTTTTGCAATAAATATTTACCAAAGTTCAGTGAATCCCATGTGTTTTTAATTTCCATCACATCAGGTTGGCCTATTTTATTAAGTATATAACTAGATTTATTTATTGCATCTTTGAAGGGCTGTAAAATGGAATCTAAATTATTTTGAATTTCTTTTTTTTTTTTATTTAGGCCTTCAATGACTTTATCTTCTTGCTGTTTTTTAGCAACCCAATTTTTTTTTTCTCTAGTCTTATCATTTATTAACTTTCTGGTTTCTTCCATATTTTTATCTAATTCTTGTCTTAAAGGGCTTGAATCATCAATTTCTTTATTTGTAGAGTCTATAACTGTTTTCACTTTTTCAATTATTTCCAAACCTTCATTAAACTTTTTTTGATTTTCTAATAAAATATTTTTATATTCAGAATATTTAGACATATAAAATTCACATACATTACTAAATTGTTTTTGGCATAAGAATAATTCTATATTTGTCTTTTTTGCAAATTTGTCATATATTTTTTGTGTATAATCATAAACTTCAATTAATATATCTGACAAATTACTTTTAAATTCTTGATCCATTTCAACTTCTTGTGAGGCTGTATCTACGAATGATTGCATATCTGATTTTTTCCAACTGTGTAAATTTATTAAGGATGCATTTTTGACAATTGTAGGATAATCAATGAATAGTTTATAATAATTTTGAGATTTTGGGATAATATCAATACAGAATGATATATTTGATAATAATCGATTATAGGCATCTTCTTCTGATATCTCTTCATATTCATCTTCATTGATGAAAATAAAATTATTCATTATTTCTTTATAATCCATCATTTTATTAATAGTTTCATATACATAATCAACTTTTATATTTGGAGGAACATATATAATTGTTTTTTTATTTTTATGTGTTGCATTTACTAAGAAAGGTACAATTATAGTATGAATAAATTGGTCTTTTGTTTTAATTGTATCACCAGTGAAAGAATTGTCTATTTCCATTATTTCAATACCAGAGATAAATGCAGATAATTCAAATAATGGTTTTTTGCCTATTAATTCTTTTCCTAATAAAATCAAATTAGGATTTTTATTTTCGAAAAATCTCAACATTTTAATTACTGTTTCTAAATTTTCATCAGTTACTTTAATATAAGCTCTATCCTTTATATCTTTTCCCCTATAAAACACATTTATTTTTGATTTTATATAATTTAGCAAAGTGATCTTTTTATCCAAAAATACATGATACTCTTGTTGCTCTTTTTCTTCAACTTTTTTTTCTTCAGTAGATATCGGATTGGCATTGAGATTGTCAGTTTCTATCACTTCTTTTATGAAACCCTCATAATTTCTTGTAAAAGCATAACTTTCGCCATTATCCCATTCTTCGTTGAATATCAGTTCCATACTCACTTTATCTTGCTTAAATACTGAATTATATGCCTCACATATTTTTTCTTTAAAAAGCTCAATATCCTCTTTTTTATTAAATTTACTTTCATATATAACTGAACTTTCATAAAAGAATATTTTTTTTAAATATTCAGGATAATCAGATGTTCCCTTGAATTTGAAATCATGAAAACTTTGAATAACTTTTACCATATCTTTTATATTTATTTGGCTGTGCAATTTTTTTGGTTCTTGTTGAATAGAATTTTTTAATAAATTATTTAACTTTAATGATGCTTGTAAATACTGAGTGGCTGTTATTCCTGAAGTATTTGGAATATATTGCCTGAAATGGGATTCTAAACTTGGTTTAAATATATTTATATAATAATCATCACTAGTAACAAAAGTCATTAGTGTATATTTTGATAAAAATCTATTAAATTCATCCTCGTTTGGATAAGCTGTCAAATTGCCACAACAGCACATATTAAATCTCTTTATATATCTTATTTCATTATTTTTTGAGTCATATATATATTTATTTTCTATTAATTCTCTTAGATATTCAAATAAATTTGAACTTCCATATTCATCTTTATGTCTATTCATATTTAAATCATCTATATATAATAGTGCTTCTTTCAGATTTTTATCTCCAAATAAATCTCTCTTAATTGTATTCAAATTACTGAAAATATAATCAGTCACTTCATTTCCTGTGGTATAATAAGATGATACCACTTTAATTTTTAAGATATCTAGATCTTCTTCTGCTTTTTTATCTAATACATTATCAACTAAAAATGATTTTCCACTTGCATTTTTTCCATTGAAATAAAATGGTATATTTATATCAATAAATTTCTCACATAGCCATGTATAAGGAATAGTTTCATTAGTATGAATAAAAATAGAGCCATATTCAAATGGTATTTCTTTTGAAGGTAAATTTAATTGATATTCTTCATTTTTTAATAAATTGGCCCATAATTCAAAATCATTTGTTTCTAAGTCTATATAATAATCAAAAATAGGTCCTTTTAAATCATCTGCTTTAAAAATGTCACCTATTAATTTTTCTATTTTTGTTTTTATAACAAAATTACTTAGTAAATTCATAGTCCAAGCGCAACTAAATATAAATATAGATAATGTACATTTTTTAATAATATCAATCTTTGGTACAACTCCGAAATTTCTTCTTCCTATTTTGATATCTTCAAAATTAAACATGGGTAGAATTGAATCAAATATATTTATTAAAGTTTTCAAAATATAATTTGGTCCTAATGTTATACTTTTTATTCTATTATTAAAAACAAATTCATTTATTCTTGGGAAATAATTTTCAAAGAGGCCTCTTATATAATTTTTTAAAACAGTATTTTCAGTTATTTTTGGATTAGATTCAATCCATGTATATAAAATTGTTTCCCAACCATATATATCATAACTACAAGGTATAATAATTTGTTTAGTTAAAAAGGATGGTTGAGCATATTTCAAATTTGCAGTTTCAAATACAAATTTATATCCTTCATTACAATTTAAAACATCTCCATTTGCTAAGCTTAAAAAGTTATCTTTATCATATAAATTATTTATATATTCTATCCATGTATCATCAATTTGGCCATCCAAAATGATCATTTTCAAAGTTTTAGCAGTGGGTTCTTCTTCTTGCTTCTGATTTAGTATTCCCATGTTATCTTCATCATTTTCTTCTTCTTTTTCATTTAAGCTTTTCAATTTTTCTGGTGTTAATTCTTCATCTACTTCTGGTTCTTGGAATCCCAATAATTTTGTATAATGCTCATTTAATTTCATAAGCATATCCTCGTTTTCACTATCAAATAAAGATAACATATTATAAAAAAAATTATTATTAGGTCTATAAGCTCTTGCAATTTTATTCTCTGAAAATAAGCTATCAGAAGTTTGACTTTTTGAGTATATTTTCACATCTAATATTTTATTATATTTAGTTTTATCCAATTCAAATAGTTGTTTTGAGATATTTACTACAAGGCCTATTAAATTTGTTTTCCCTGAAAGAGGAGGTCCAACTAAAATAAAGCTATTAAAATTGAGTAAAGAAGTATACAAAAATTTGATTTGTTTTTCATAGTTTTGATTATTTATTTTCATTGTTGATAATACTTTTTCAATACAATCATTTATCACTGGGTCATCGCAATCTTTTTTCACTTCTTCTTCATAATCTTTCATTTCAAATACTTCATTTAAGAATTTACGATAATCTTCCCTTTCATCTTTATCAATTATATTTTCAAAGAGATTCATTAAAAGATTTCTAAAATATAAATCCATATTTACATTATTCTCTTTTAAAACAGTTATTTTATTATTCAAATCATCTAATATTTTGGAAATAAAATACATTTTTAAATTAGTATTCTTAAAACTCGAAGCTTTGCATTGCAAATATTTGAGAATGTAAAATATTTTATTAGTTCTTTCTTCATTTTTTTCTATCGATAAATTGATTAAAGATTGATTCAAATAGAAATAATAATCAAATTTAGGCATTGATATATGTCTATAATAATTTTTTATAACTTTTGGAATACTATCTCCTGAGAAAGGTGAATTAAATGGTAATTCTCTATAGAAAAATATGCTGAACTGATTTACATTAGCAATAACTTTGTCTCCATTTTCTAATTCAAATTCTCCTCCAGATTGTAATATTCTATAGAATTCTGCAATTCTTAAAGCCAAAGTTTCTAAAATTTCATATTTAATATTTTGTGTCTCATCAATGCATAGCCAACATCCTTGCTTTATATTTCCATAAAAGGAATTACTAAAAGAAGTAAATGAAAAATTTTTAGTGGTATTGATATAATTTATCTTTTTTCCACATAAATTAGCAAAAATTTTCAAAATTTCTTTTTTTCCACTATCTTGGATACCATACATTTGGAAAGGTCTTTGATTTATAATGCAATTTGCAAAAGCTATATACATTCTTTCACTTTCAGGCATAATTAAGAAATTATCTTGCAATCCAACATATTCAAATCCATATTCAAAAGTATTTTGAATAAAATGTAAAATAAATGAATCATTTTCTATTTTTGGGTTAATTATTTTTACAAAAGTGAAATCATTATTAGTTCTTACGTCTTCCCTTATTAAATTTTCAATAATTACTTTTGAATAATTCATTAAGGATATCAAATTGAAAAGAATTCTTTTTTGAACTTTGGTTGTGCCCTTATCTTTTATTAAATTTAAAAAAGATTCTATTTTTTCATCTTTGATTTCGTTATATAGGTCAAATAATTTATCAAAAGCTTCATCAGCTATGAACAATGATTTTTCTATGCTATCCATAGTTAAATAGAATATACAATTAAATATACCTTGAGCCAAATTATCTTTATTAATGATTAAATCTCTAATAACATCTTTTGGCTTTTTATCATCCTGATTTTTTGCCTTTAATGATGCTTCATATTCCCTTTTGAAAGTTTTGAAATTATCTTTCAGCTTTTTAATCAAAAACACATCCAAAAACTCAATTAAATCTTGTAAAGTTCTACTACTTTTTGTTAATACAACTTTAAATTCCTCATTATCAGTAGTTGTTAATGATATTGTATTTTCAGGATTCTCATCTACGTTAACATATTTAATCCATCTATATATTTTATTCAACATTTTTTGTTTAATTTCATTAGATTCTCTTTCTTTATAAATATTAGTTAGATCGTCATTTGACAATAGATAAAATCTTGGTGTCTCCAGTCTCTTTTTATTAAAAAAGTTAAAAATAGCTTTGTAATTTTGCTCATATGATTGTATAATAGAATTAATTATACCAATTTGTTTTTCATATGCATGGTCTAAAAATTTCTGGATAACACGATAATCTGCTAAATTCTTATAGAAATTTTTTTTCAAATTTTCATTTAATAATCTTTTATGTTCGGCTGGATTTTCTTTGGCAAATTCATTTAATTCTAAAATTGCTTCTGATTTTTGCACATATTTTTGGAAATATACATAGTGAGTCAAAAATTTTTGATATTTGATTAAATCATTTGTCAGTTTATCCAAGTCTTTTTTAATGAAAAGAAAGTATTTATTTAAATATATTTTATTCAACATTTTTAGATTTTCCTCAACAAATTCAAACTCTTTATCTATTTCTTTTTTATCCAATTTTGTTGGTATTTTTCTATTATAAAAACTATCACTTGTTTGTTGAATTATATCTTTTAATCTCTTTTCCTCATTTGCCCTATTATTCAATTCTTGTATATCAGGTATTCTAGTAAATATTTCTGGTAAATGCTTTATTCTATCACATGTAAATCCTGGGTCATCCAATTTTACTTCAGTTTTTAATAATTCACTTAATAAGGATAATAAATGCGGAACTTCTCTTATATTAACATTTTGGATAGCTTCTAGAATAGGAATAATTTGTTCATAAACTTCAACTTTTTTTTTGAGCTCCATGGGAACTTGTGGAATATCTAGATCGACCAAAGCAACTTGGCACAAATCTAACCAATGTTTTATTAAGTTTTTCATTTGTTCTAAATTAATTTGTAAAACTTGTTCACTGTCCCAATGGGTAGATTGGTCTTTAAATTCTTTTACACTATTCCACAAATTAACTTTTAATTCTTGTTCATATACTAAATTATCCAAATTTTCAAAATTACTTTTTAAGGTTTCATCAAGTTCTAAGTCTTCTTCCTCTTGCTGATATTTTTCTTTCATTGCTAAACATTTTTTTATTTTTAGACTATTTTCTTCTAAGAAATCTAAAGCATTAAAAGTATCTTCATTATATGTATTCAAAGTATCATTATTTAGCTCAGATATCATTGACTTAATCTGCCCATCGAATTTGCCAATTTCATTCTTTAAATCAAGTCTAAATTGTTGAATATTATTATCTATAAAATAAGAAGTAGAGTCTAGCTTTCTATCATATTTAACATTTAAATCCTTTAATTCTATTATAAATTTATTATCATAATCATTTATTTTTATTTCTTTTCCTGTATCTATAATATTTTGCAAATCTATAATATCATTGTTTACTTCTTCATGTAATTGCTTTTCTTTATTGCAAACTTCCACAGCCTTTTTTAATTTAATAAAGCTTTCAATATCAGTTGGATTAATACTCAAATCGGTTAAATGAGAAGATAATCTTTCTATAGTTTTTTTTACTTTTGTAATCAAGACATTAGGAATAACTTTTCTAATTCTTTCTAACCATTGCTTAGGAGCATCTGATACTAATTCTAATAAGTCATCTAATTGAAATTCAAAAATACCTACAGCTTTAACTGGTTTCAATTGTTTAATAATTTTTTCCTTTTCATGAAATTCTGCTAATAGGTCTTTAAGTTGAGTTGGGGTTGATGTTTCTTCTAATTCTTTGAAATTAATCTTCGAATTTTTTAAGTAATTATCTAAAATAGGTCTTAAAACTTCAACTTCTTTATTTAATTCAACATGGCATAATTCAAAGTTTTTTTTGATTGATTCGAACTTATTTGTTATAATATCAGTTTCTTTTATTCTATTATTTAAATTTGAATTTTGGTCAACACTTATCTCAAAAACTTCTTCAAAGCAAGACATATATCTGGGGAATTCTTGTGGATCTATGAAATTTTTTTTATATATGACACAATATATGGTTTCTTGAATATAATTATCAAAAACAGATTCACTCATTAACCTTATAGAAGGATTATAATATATTTTATCACCCATACATAAAATTTTGGTAACAAGCATAGGGGGGTCTACCCACTTATTTACATAGCAATCATATAATCTTTTGAATTTCTTATCTAGCATTTCTAAAGAGTAATTAATAGCATCAAATTTTGTTTCATTGAATACATAGTCCATGACTCTAATATAACGTAATAATTTTTTGTAATGAGTTTTTCTAGTTGCATCTTGAGCATATGGGATAGAATCTTTAATGAAATTTTGAATATTATTCCCAGGCTGATCCTTTTTATTATCATCTTTATCTGTATTTCCTCCTCCTACATTGTTATCATCATCTAAAGTTATCTTTTTTTGGGTTTTATATTCTTTATATGATTCCTTACATGAAGTGTCTATAATACGCTTTACTTTATTTCTAAAAGAATCTATTTTTTTATCTATTGCTACTAAATTCAATTTATGCAATTCATTGAATTGATTCAATAAAAGAGGAGAGCTCTGTTGTAAATCAAAAATATTTACAACTTTCATACCTTTCAATAAATTTCTTGTTTCTAGTATTCCTTGTAATAGATGATGATCAATGAAAAAGAATTTCTTTTTTAATTTTTCAGTATAATATTGTCTTTTAGTTTTTTTATAAAATCTTCTCCATAAATCAAATAATTTGGCATTTCTAAAATTTTTGAATAAAGATATTTTCATTAATTGCTTATATTTATCATAGTTATCAATCCATTCTTGTATTGAATAAACAGAAGGAATTCCTTTTTGATAATGAATGACAGTATTTTTTGATATTGTTATATAATCTATATTTTTCTTTTTTTTTCCAATTGGTGCTAAATATTTTTTTCCAGCAACACTCTGTGACATATGATTTGTTACCTTTGATTTTTGATTTATATCTTGATATGTGCATAAAACAAAGTCAACAGGGCCTCCAACTCTTTTAGCATAAAGGAAATCATTATCTCTGAGATACAAATGTTTGTTGAATGTTGTAAAATCAATTAATTTTAATTTTTTTTCATTTTTTACATTTGTTCCAGGTTCATTAATAGTTAAAGATAAAGATTCTTTTTCTTGATCTTCTTTTGTTCTTAATTTAATTGCATTTAATTGAGAAGAAGCTTGATTTACTTCATTTCCTTCAATTTGAGAACTTGTTAACTGTGGAACTGTTGTACTTTGAGAAGGAATATAATTTTGGGAAGTAATAGATATATGCTCTGATTGTCTATTTGTTTTTAAAAGCATTTCACCTTTGTTCCTAATTGCAATCTTTGAAAATTGAGATTTTCTATCTGCAGGTAAAGTTAATTGGCTTCCTTCAGTGTCAACATCTTTATACCGATACTTTTTTCTATCCATCAAAATTGGGAAATGAATTAATTCACCAATATCTTCAGGAACGTTTTTTACTGTTTCCCAATTTTGGATGATTACACTCCCCATTATTTGATTTTGCGGTCTTTGGTTTTGATTTTGGGGTTGGGGCTGTTGTGTTTGATTTTGGTTAGTATGAAGATTTGGGAGTGAATTCAGAACTTTTATTTTTTCATCTTGTTTTGAAGAGTCTCCCTTTATTTTATAGCCTTTTGGTTTAAGTTTTGTATTGCTAATACTTTCTATTGGATCTAAATATAATTTACTTAAAATTGTTCGGTTTTCATTGTTTTCCATAATATAAGTTATTAAATTATTAATATATTATTGATATATATTTTTTTATAGATATAAATAAAATATAAAATATTTTATTATTTATTAATATTCTTAAATTAAATTTAAATTAATTAGTTTAATTCTTTTTAAATGGGGATTGGGGATTGGGGATTGGGGATTGGGGATTGGGGATTGGGGATTGGGCCCAATCCCCAATCCCCAATCCCCAATCCCCAATC